>WLWH01000020.1_pt1 | contig 135242 bp, 200 predicted proteins | sample 6712741 | NCBI WGS metagenome assembly WLWH01 (sample SAMN12718694, study PRJNA515312) | sponge metagenome | isolation source: marine sponge | host: Mycale hentscheli | place: New Zealand: South Island, Marlborough, Capsize Point | collected 2003-05-01 | reverse complement strand
TTGTTGTAAATTGGCTTCAAGAAATTTAAAATCTAAAGTGCTATATTGAATTATTGTTGAAAGTTTCATTAGATAGGGGTATTTAAAAAATCTTTCATATTTGAAGCTGGTTTATAGTTGAAATGTATAAAGTCTTGTTCAAAAAATTTATTAATATAATTTAAAATCTCTTCATTGTAATCTAAATGAATGGGGTTTTTTAAATTGTTGACATTTAGTTTTGGAAGAGAAATGTTAAAATTGTATTTTTTACATAAAATATCAAAATCTTTAGAAATATTTTCGAATCTTAAAATTTCTTCGACTCTTAAAGAACCTTTATCTGACATAAAATTAAAACAAGTATCAAATGTGTTGCTTGATAAAGGGTGGTTTTTCCACTCGGGATAACGAGCGCAGAATTCTTTAAAAGACATATGCGCGGGAATAGCATCTCGTTGGTTTTTGTAAAAATGATACTGCGAATGCACGCGCGCATAAGGGTTGCGGCAAACACTTATAATAATGTTATTCGTATAATCTAAATCTTTTACGTAGCAATGCTGAGGAGTTTGAACTCCAGCTTTTTCTATAACACTAGTTATACTTCTTCCTGCCGTTTTGGTAATATGTAAAAAAATAAAACCCATAATTAGTAATAAACGGCTCCCGTCCCTGAAAAGTGACCAATGGACGTTATTTCTTTTTTTTCTCTAGCGATATTGCTCCATAAGTTTTTCATTGGATGATTTAGGTTAATGTCGTCTAAGATAAGTAATCCTTTCCATTTTAGATTTTGTAATTTTTTAAGAAAACTATCTTCAAACCCCCCATCGTGAGCCGTGTCTAAAAGTATAAATTTTGATTTCATAAATAACTCATTATACTTATCCTCTAGGCAGTCATCTATTATATATTCCACATTGTCGGGGCTTGATTTTAAAGCCCGAGCGTTTTGAATATCAAAAGATACAATTTTGTTAGAGATGTTTGCAGAAAGAGCAAGTGCGGAACACCCCTTAAATGTTCCCACATCTAAAATATGAGTATTATTCATACAGTTACTTAAATATGATAGTAACCGATAATGCTCTTGGCCCGATAAAGATAAATAATAATTTTTAAATTCTTCCTCAATAATCGCCTCCGCTGAGGTTGTTAAGTCTAAATTGTCTAATAAATTATTGTTAATTAAATTTTCTTTAATTTGAGAAATTAAATTCATGGTTAAGTATTTCTATACTTAGGAGAGCGTGTCATAGTAAGAATTCTGTTTTTCCTGACGTTTTATTTCTTTATGATGAAATATCGCAAACTTTTTTTCCGAAGGTAATTGAGCCAAGGTAGAGTGACCTGTGATAACTTCATGAACCTTATTTTTCCATTTAATATTAAAGGTATTTTTGCATATCCTAAATTGGTAATCTGGCCAATTTATCCAGCCTTCGTCATTAATTTGCCAATTCCATTTTTTGATATGCTCCTCCGTGCAGCCTTCAATAATATTCACGCGAGGCACTAAAAATAAATCTACCTCTGGATTGGCTCCTAAAATTAAATGAAGATTATCTATTATTTCTCTACTCGGAACTTCATCAGCATCTAGTTGAAAAATATAATCTCCAGAACAATGCTCTTTGAGGTTATTTTTAAAATTAGCAAAGTGGTTATCCAAGGGGAAAGAAATACTCGCATCCAAGACGTCATCAAAGCGCATTAAGACATCTTTTACTTCATTAGTAACTGAATCCGAGTCCACCTGAACTACTATCTCGTCTAACGGCCGCTTATGTTCGGCCACAAAAGCTAGTAATTCAGTTAATTCGTCATGCTCATTGCAAGCGGTTATAGCATAAGAAATTTTAAAATCCATAATTTTATTGATTATTTCGGGAGGCTTTGACTATAAATCTATTCCAAGGGGATTCCAGCATATTCTGTTGATATTCAATTACTGAGCCCTCATGTTCCCAATTCTTTTGAGATATATTAACATAAACTTTTACCCCTGGCAATAAAAAAATTTTTCCATGATCTCTCATTTTGTCACAAAACGACCAATGCTCCGATTCTCCCCTAGAGTTCCATTGGCATTTCTTTAAGGCATTAGTTGAACAGAAAGCGGCGCTCCCAAAGGCACGGAGTACTTCCACGGGATTATTATTTTCAAAATTTTCCCTATCATTCTCTTCGTAAAACGGATTATTGCTCCATGTCATACAGTTATTTCCTTCGGTGTCAAAAAGGATAGAGCTATCGTAGTAAGAAGAAGATTGGCCACTTCCCATTTTACAGGGAACATCCTGGCGCACATTAGCAGTCAGCATGGAAAAGTCCAGATCCTTGTATTTGAGAAAATTATTTATTAAGCTTCCGTTAAAGATTATGTCGCTATCGAAGATTAATGAGAAGGCTGAGTCCGTGCTGCTGCCTAAGTTTTTCATTTTATTGCGCGCGTTGCTGAGTAAAATCATTCTCTCTGTGTCTAACGTAGACCCAAATTTCCTAGATCCTAATTCTTCACTTAACACTTTTCCGTTTCTTGAAGAGATCCATTCTTTGAGAAGTTTCGGAGTGTTGTCAACAGAATCGTTTTCGTAAAAAAAATATTCCAATTCTGCATTGGTTTGTCGCTCGACCTCTTCCAGTTGTCCAAAAAGTCTTTTAAGATGTTTTTCGGAATCTCGAAATAAACTAAAAATTGATATCTTCATTAGTAAATAATTAATCTTATATAACTGCCCGTTTGTTAAAACGGGCTTACGGTATATTATACCCTATGTAACGATTCTTTAAACGATCATCCCGATTCTTGAATCGCTCCGATACTATAAGGTATTTCCCAAACCTAAGTCAAGAAAAAAGTTGACTTATCTTCAAAACCTGCTATATTATTGGATCATGAAAAATAATTTTAACACTCCGCCATCCGATATAGAGTTGGTAGGAAAGATACAAGATGGGCATAAAACATTTGATGAGGCTTTGAAACAACTAATCAACCGCCACAGTGGAATTTACGTAAAAATGGTTAATTCTTATCTGAGAAATAATTCAGAAATAACTACGTCACAAGCTAAGAAAGAAATTTTACAAGACAAGGACTATCGCATATATCTTGCCGCCTTAAAGTATGACCCCGAGAAGGGAGCCAAGTTTAGCACGCACCTTGGCAATGAGACTAAATGGATGTGTCTTAATTTGTTTAATAAAACCAAAAATAGAGGCAAGCTAGAGAAGCAATACAAAGACGCTGTGCGCGCCGAGCTTTTCGAAGACAACTTGTTGAGCGAGGATATAGAGAATGATAATCTTCTTGCAGAGATCTACCGCCTTGCTGAAAACCATGCAGACAATCGAGTGCGTAAAATATTTAAACTGAGATATAAAATAGGAGAGGGAAATAAGGTAATGGCCTGGGATAGAATATCCTCTCAAATAAATTTAAGCATTCAAGGATGCATTAATATTCACAACAAAGCTATAGAACAAATTAAACAAAAACTAAAGGAAAAAAATGCTTAACAAATATCTAGCCATCGGCAACTTAACACAAGATCCTGTTATCAAGGAGTTTGGGAACGATAAAAAAGTCTGTAACTTCTCAATGGCTATCAATGCCAGCAAGAATTCAGAGCCCTTTTTCATAGAAATCCAGACTTGGGATAGGAATGCAGATAAATGCATTAAGTTCTTAAACAAGGGTTCTAGAGTTTTTATTGAAGGCCGACTAAAAACCTCAAAATGGGAGGATAAAACAGGACAGACAAGATCTAAAACTTTTTGCACTGCTGACGTAGTTCAATTTTTAGGTGGAAATAATGCAGATGTGGTCAATAATAATAAAAAAGAAGCTCAACCCAAGCAAGATGCTGAGCTAAGTGACGCCGACCTATCGGAACTGCAAGATATACCTTTTTAATGAAACAAATTATTTTTAATGCGCCTTTTAATAATTTAAGCTTTGGTAATGTAAGTTTAAATTTAGCACGAGAATTTTATAAAAAAGAAGTTCAATGCTCAATCTTCCCGATTGGCGACAAAGTTGATGTTAGCGCATTTAATAAACTGGATAAGCCTTTTATTGACTGGCTAAATCACTCCATAGGGTCACGTTTAAATACCCTAAATAAAGATGCTACTACATTACAAATGTGGCATATTAACGGAAGTGAAACGCGTCTATCATCTAAAAAGGTGTTGTATACCTTTCATGAACTTGATGACCCTACTCCTGCAGAGATAAACTTAATCAATAATCAAAATCACTGCGTTTTTAGTAGCTCGTATTCTAAAGCTATATTTGCTCCTCACGTCTCCACTCAAATCTCTAACTTCCCTATCGGATTTGACCCTGATTTGTCCACAAGCTCCAAGAAATACCTTCCTAACAAAATCCATTTTGGATTAATGGGGAAATTTGAAAAACGAAAGCATACGGAAAAAATACTTAAAAATTGGGCTAAAAAATACGGGAATAATTACAAATACCAACTGAGTTGTTTAATCAGTAATCCCTTTTTTCAGAATGGGCAGATGGATCAATTGATTCATAGGGCGTTAGATGGAAAAAGGTATGGTAATATAAATTTCTTACCTTTCCTGAAAACCAACTCGGAAGTAAATGACTACATTAACGCAATCAACATCGAATTAAGTGGATTAAGTGGTGCAGAAGGATGGAATCTTCCCGCATTCAATGCCTCTGCTTTAGGAAAGTGGAGTATTGTACTTAATTCCACTTCCCACAAAGACTGGGCTACCAACGATAATTGCGTTTTAGTAAATCCCTCGTCTAAAGAAACCGCTGTTGATGGGTTCTTTTTTCATGAAAATTCGCCTTTTAATAAAGGTAATATTTTCTCCCTCAGCGACGAAGAAATGATTCAGTCTTTTGAACAAGCGGAATCCAAATGTGTAGCAGAGAACACTGAAGGGCTGAAACTTCAAGAAAAGTTTAGTTACGAAAAAACTGCTGATTACCTACTTTCTCTTTGTTAAGATGCCTCAATATATATACCAAAACCCAAATTCGGAAGAATATAAATTAGTTTTTCAAGGCATAAACGATGTGCATGAATACATTGACGACTCGGGCCTTAAATGGAATAGAGTGTTCACCACTCCTCAAGTGAGTACTGTTGGGGCTATAGACCCTTTTAGCCAAAATGATTTTGTCAATAAAACTTCTCAAAAAAAGGGAAGCTATGGTGATTTAGTTGACCAAAGTAAAGAGCTTAGCGCCAAACGTGCGGAGCAATTAGGGTATGATCCTGTGCAAAATAAATACTTTGATGATTACTCTAAGTCTCGCAGAGGAATTAAGCATCCTAAAGATACTCGAGGTAACGATTCTAAAGACTACTCTGTAGATTTTTAAATTTTCTCGATAGAAATATATCCTCCGTATACCCTATCTGCGGTAGCAGTTATATCAATTTTTGTAACTAACAAATTAGTTTCATCTCCTGTGATATAAGGGGAGAAGGGCAACGAGCTATTCAAAGATGCTCCAGATGCAACATGCGACGCACCCCATTCGCCATTTAAATTACCGCTTTGAACACTATACCCATTAGTTCCATCGCCATAAACCATTATACCTGTGGCTCGATAGCCCTTTGGAATTGAGTGGAAAGCGTAAATGTCATTATCTAGATCAAAAACCCTTAATCCTTTATTGGTAGAAGCGTAATCATAACATAACTCTCTAGAGTTTGCGCCTCCATTATTAGTATCTACTACAAAATCCTTCGGTAGTATTTTAATTTTTGTTTGATAATTTTCCCATCCTGCACCTTGAGTCCCTGCGGTAGAATCAATTTCTCCACTAACAGTAATAGTGCCATTACTTTCACTAATTTTACTGTTTCCGATGTAAATAGACCCTGAATCTACATATAAATCTTTCCATGGTTTATCGGCGGCACCTAAAGATGCAAGTCCCGAGGCGTTAGGAGAAATATCTCCCGTGGTAATAATGCCTCCTGAAACATTAAGGCCTCCACTAAAAGTAGATATTCCGTTTACGTCTATTATTAAATAATCATTATTACCTAATTGCGCATTATACCCTCCTGAATAACCGATGCGAAAAGTACTAGAGCTTCCTCCTGCAGCGTTGTAATGGCCAATAGCCCATGATTGAGCTCCAGGAGTTGAAGTTCCTGTTTCTATGTATCTGGTATAAGCTTGAGACCCTACGGCGCTATTAGCATCATTAAATAATGACAATATGGGGTCACTCGAAAGGCCAGTAGAGTTTATTTCTAAAATAGAATTTGTTTTTAAACGGGGGTAAGTAGTTAATGCATCGGCCCCCATTACCATCTTACTGCCTGCGGTAGCATATTTTATTCTCGCGAATTGTCGGCTAGTATGGCCCAAGGATAGGTCTAAGGGGTTAGCTGCGAGCATATATAAACCTAACGCATCTCCTGCGAGACCATCGTCATAAAAGCCGATAAGGCTTTGTCCCGTTGGCCCATCGTAAGCTATGTAACATTCGCTACTTCCTGTATTACCTAAATTTAAAACGCGAGCGTTTCCCCCTCCATTATCTATTTTTGCTCGCCCACTCACATCTAAAGTGACGCTGGGGTTATTTTGAGCTATACCAATTTTAGTAGCGGTTGGAGAACTAGTGTCAATTGCCAGTGCTGCAGGAAATCCTGTAGTTAAAATCCTTAAAGCACTTGAGCTTTGTGATAATTGAAATCTTGAAGCTTGGTTGCTTAGATCAATAATAGATGAATTTAATTGTATCGAATTATTAGCCCCTAAGTTAAGGTTGCCGCTTGATCCAGCCGCATTAGCTACTATACTTAATGTTTCATTATTTGTGGCCCCAATATATTTTGAAGAAGTTCCGTAATAAAAATTACTTCCTGCGCCGATATAGGCGTCCCCTGAGACCGAAAAGTCATAAGCCAAGCCTACAGTGTTTACCTGTACTCGGCTGTCAAATTTCACATCATCCGCAAACGTCTTGTCCCCATTAAAAGTAGTGGTCCCATTTAAAATGTTATAATTTGAATTACTTACAGACAGAACGTCCGACTTTAAAGTTGTAATATCTGTTTCGAGATCTTGAACTTGGCGCTGTTGAATTAGGTTCATGGCAATATATACACTATAAAAACTTGCACTTCTTCATATAATAATGTGTATGAGCATTTCTCTCTATAAACCTAATTCCAAAAACACAGGTTGCGCCTTCTCTTTTCAAGGCGGCCTGGATAATAAAAGCAAAGAACTCGTTCTTTACATCAAGTCCGTCAAGCAACACAGTTGGGATGGCCAGAAAAAACAAGGATACTTTCACCAAAACGCTAAGGATCCAGAAAAGAATATTACTTTAAAATTTAATGAATTTGAAATTGGCGCTTTTATCGCCGCGATTAATCATCGAGTAGAATATTCTACGTTTCATGCCTTTGGTGATGATAAAACTTCTATTAAATTCATGCCTTGGGACAAACCTGTCAAAACAAACACTTTTGATAATAAAACTCAAAAATACGTAACCAAAACCATCACCGTTCCAGCCTTTGGGCTAACAGTAACCAAAAACGGAAATAACTCATTTAAGACAAGCCTAGAGCCTGGGGAAGCCGAATGTCTCAAGAGTTACTTTTTGACAATTCTAAACAGTGTCTACGACTCACGAATCAAAGCCACCATTAAAGAAATTCAAAATCGGCAGTTTAATGAGAAAAAAGAAGATTTTATTTCATAGCAATCACTCTAGAGCATTCACAGGCTTTGGAAAAAATGCTAAAAACATTTTACAGCATTTAGTAAAAACAGGTAAGTACGATGTAGTAGAAGTATGTAATGGGTTAGCGAAGTCCGCGCCGCAACTAAGGACTCACCCATGGAAAACCCTAGGTACTCTCCCTAATGACCCAAACTTGCTTAATCAAATAAATCAAGACCAAGGTCGTGCGCGCATGGCGGGTTATGGCGCTGAACTGATTGACGAAATTATTGAACAAGAAAAGCCTGATATCTATATTGGAGCAGAAGATATCTGGGCCTTTAACGAGTACACAAATAAGTATTGGTGGAATGAAATCAATTGTATGATTTGGACTACGTTAGATAGTTTACCCCTTTTACCTGAAGCTATAAATTGCGCACCTAAAGTAAAAAACTACTACGTATGGGCTTCGTTTGCAGAAAAAGCAATGGCTAAGATTGGCCATGACCATGTAAAAACTTTAAGAGGGACTGTGGATCATGCTAATTTCCACCCCTTGGATACCTCCGTTAAAAACAATCTTCGAGCGAAATATAATTTAAGTAGCGAATTTATTATCGGTTTTGTTTTTCGTAACCAATTGCGAAAAAGCGTTCCCAACTTACTCGATGGATTTAAGTTATTTTTAAAACGCAACCCCCAAAGTAACGCTAAGTTATTATTACACACTCACTGGGCTGAGGGCTGGGACATACCTCGTTTTTTAATGGAGAAGGGAATAGACGCCTCTCAAGTATTAACTACATATTTCTGCCCGAATTGCGGCGAATATGAAATAAAGCCCTTTCAAGGACAGCAACAAAACTGTCGGTTCTGCGGAGCGCAAAAAAGTCAAAACACTACTAATGTTTCAGCTGGAGTCAATGAGTCTCAATTGAATGAGATTTATAATTTGATGGATGTGTATTGTCACCCCTTTACCTCGGGAGGTCAAGAAATACCCATTCAAGAAGCCAAGCTTACTGAGTTAATTACTTTAGTTACAAACTATAGTTGCGGCGAAGATAACTGCACTCCCGAAAGCGGCGGGTTACCGCTAGAGTGGAATGAATACAGGGAACCAGGAACTCAATTCATTAAAGCTTCAACGATTCCCTCAAGTATATCCAAACAATTAACTAAAGTTTTAAATTTAAAACCTGCTCGACGGAAAGAGCTAGGAGAAAAGGCTCGAAAATTTGTCATTGATAACTTCAGTGTTGCCACTATCGGCACCCAACTAGAAGGAATCCTAGACAATATGCCTCACGTAGAGAATTTTGATTTTAATCCTCCAGTACCCAATACAACATATGGCTTCCCTAATATCGAGGACAACAGTCAATTCATTATTGATTTATATAAAAATATCCTCAAGCGAAATGTAGATATAAACTACGAGGGTCATCGACACTGGATGCAGCGGCTACAGACCGACATGAATAAAGCTCAAGTTTATGAGTTTTTCATGAAGGCTGCTCATGAAGACAAGGCTAAATTAGAAAAATTTAAACTCGAAAATTACCTAGGGGAAGAACCTAAGGAGGAAAGACTTATTTTTGTATCCAAGGCAGGTGTCCGAGAAGTATTGTATTCCTTAAGTTTGCTGTCTGAGATTAAAAATACCTACCCTAATCATAAAATTTATTTCTCTACGTTACCCCAGTTTCAAGAGCTTTTAGATGATAATGAATTTATTGATAAATTTATCCCTTATGACGAAAGCCTTAATAACGCCTTGTATCTAGAAGGTCTTGGAGACCACAAAGGATTTTTTGATTTAGCTTTTATCCCTGAAAATTGTGTGGATCTAAAAGCTGTCGGCCATCATAATGGAAATTTTCAACTTACTTACTAATGCATTTACTTGATCGCTTTAGCTCTATTTGCGGAGTTAAACCCTCCACTCCTAATATTCAAGAGTCTTTTTACCCTCTCTCAGTGGAGAGGTACATTACCATTAATCATACTCCAGCTAGTATTAGCCACAAGTATGATTATATGGATGACGTAACCCATGAGCTATCAACTATACTTGAGGATGAAAATATTAAAATATTGCAAATAGGAGACAAATCAGAATCTCCCCAATTGCCCAACTGTATAGATATGAGAGGGGTTTTCAACCTCAAGCAAATGACCTACGTTATAAAAAGGTCGTTATGTCATATTTCTGGGGATTCCTTCTGTGGCGACCTTGCTAATATCACCCGCACTCCTAATCTTCAAATTTTTGGTCCGACCCCCCCTTATTTCTCATCCTCAAAGTGGAACGATGGCGTTACTAAAGTTTTGACCCCTGAGTCTTCTTGTGTTCCTAGTTTTCAAAATGAAGTAGCAGAAAACAAAATTATTAACAAAATTAGACCAGAAAAAATAACAGAAAACGTCTTAAATATCCTAGGGATAGATAGGGTCGATGATCCAGGAAAGACAATTTTTGTGGGAAATAAATATCATAATAAAATTCTAGAAGCTGTTCCTAATTTTATTCCTCACGATAGCGTTTTTCCTCAATGCAACGTACATCTACGCTTGGATTACGAATTTAATGAATCTTATTTAGTAAACTGGGCTAATAATAGAAAATTAATTCTACTCTCAGATAAAGCTATTAATATTGATTTACTGCGCCACATCAAACCTTCTATTCTCCATATAGTTTATGAGGTTAATGAAAAAACTTGTCAAAAACACTTAACTGAAGTAAAAAACTGTGGCATTCCTCTCCATCTGTTTTCAAAACTAAAGGACGATCAATCCATTCAAGATTTACGGTTAAAATTCCTAGATTGGCAAATTGAACAAATCGAAGTAAGTACTAAAAAAAATATTGACATTCCTCAGGAGGTAGATTATAGTAGTGTGCTTTACAAAAGCTCTAAACTACTATTGTCTAACGAAAAAGAATACTCCAGTAAGGCAGCGTGGCTTAATAATTCACCAAAAGCCAATGATGAGCCTTTTGCGATTCATGACTCCCCAGATTTCTGGGAAGAAGTGGAACACTTTAGATTAATTCAAAAATAAATATCATGCCAAGAGGAAGACCTAAAAAAAGCGAATCAACTGCCACTCCGCCCACCCACGCTAAATTCACTCGTAACGAAGACGGCTTAATTGAGGGTGAGGATTACATTTTTAATGAGGACGGCTCAGTTAACTGGCGCGATATGATCAAGGACGACCACCTTTTTCCCAACAGGTCATGGTTTGAGTCTCGTGGCAAGGATATGCCTAGTTCTACTGATGGTCTTCAGGATTTCCAACTCCTAATTAAATTAGGGGGGATTAAAGAATTAGCTAAGCTAAGAGGCTTTAAGTCTGTGAAGTATAATACTGTTAAATGCGAAAAGGATCATGTTGCGGTTATATGTGAAATCGAATTTATTGGTAATTACGAGACAGGAGGTCAAACGGTAACATTCCAAGACATGGCTAACGCAAACCTTCAAAACACTAGCAGTTTTGCTACTAAATTTTTAGAAACCATTGCTTGCAACAGGGCCTTTGTGCGAGCTGTAAGAAACTTCTTAAATGTACATATTGTAGGTGACGATGAGATCGATAAGTCTAGCCCCACTTCAGAACCTAGCAGCTTCACTGCGTCCTTAACTCCTAACGGCATACTAGAAAATAAGTTTGAAAACTTCTCTTCTTTTCAGGATAAACTCCGCCAATTATGGAAGAAAGAGCTTTACAGAAACGACTTTGTCACGGATTGGTCTGCTTTTGATGATATTCCCCCCAAGGAAGCCCGTGTATTAATCAAGCTCTTGAAATAGAATAAAGTGTATAGTACTATAAGGTAAGGTACTATGCACAATTCTTTCGTCGTCGATGGCGCCAATGCGCCAATAAACACTACGGTTTCAGGCCCAATTGTCTTGAGGCCTTATGCTTATTTCGGGAACGTAAATGAAGTCTCTCTAAACGCAGACCCCGCAAAAGACGATAAGACCTCAGATTTTAATAAATCTGCATACAAAGACGATCAAGTTAATAATATCCCACTAGAGTGGGAGGCTGGCGCGAATGTTCCTGACAATAGTAAAGCTAGTGACCCTTTGGAAAACTTCAACCAATGTCTTAAAAGATATCAAATAGAAATAGGTTGGATAAAAGGCAGTAGTGAAGGCGACGACTCATTAGTTCCTGAACAAACAGAAGTTACTCCCCGCGAGGGCGACAAGTTTACGCCCACTCAATTAACCGAGCCTACGGCTCAAGAGAGAATGCGGGAGAATTTTTTATTAGATTTTGATACTCTTAATCTTTATGAACAAGGATCTAATTTAAATCAACTTGGGCGTACATCTTCGGACTACGACGCAGGAGCCTTTGCGGCTAGAGGCCTCCCTGTAAAATTACAAAAGGTATATTTTTACGGAACTAAAGGTACTGATATTGACAGTACTGATACTTCAAAATCTTTAGGCAACGCCTCTATGACAGATGGTAGAGGTACTTTATTTTCCACTTATATATTAACTTGTTCGGCCGCAGTAAATGTTTTAAATCCCGAGTATGATAAAAGAGAATTAAACACCCATAGCAATACTAATTTTAAAGGCGGGCTATGGAAATATGGTGAGTTTCATAAAAATAGCCAAAAAAACGAATACAACGAAGGCGTAGACGTAGAGTGGGATATAACAACCGAAAGTCCATTAATTTTAGGAGACGGAGCTTTAGGTTATAGAGATTACAGCGTTAGCGATATTTTTGAAAATAATAATTTTGTATTCCCTAGTACTACTGAAGTTTATTATAAAGTGCCCGTTACATTATGTCTCGAGGAATCAGGGGAACAAACACAAGTTGCGGGAAATATTTTATTTAAGCCCGATGACCCTGATGCAAACGATTCCCTTTTTACTACTGACAAGAAAAGGCCTGTCATTCATCAAATGCGTAATTTAATCAGTATGAAAAGGCTGGTAGACACAGATAATGATGTATGTATTTCTACGAAAAACAATTTACTTAAGGTTAAACAAGGAAATGCCTTAACTATGGCTGCCAGTAATATGTTAATACAGATCAACCAAGAACTCGATGACGAACTAGGCGATATCATTCGAGAGAGTCCAGACTGTGATACTGATAATGGAATTACCACAGGTCCGTTAGATAGTATGTCATAACAATTATTGCTATGAAATCATATACTTTTACAGAACAGACAGGCTATTTTAATTATCAGCTTGACTTAAACCCTGCTTACACAACAGGGAGTTTTGGAATAAATTTCTTTAATAGCGGATTGGCGCCCACAACTAGATTTCATATATCAGGTATAAGCGGCAAGATCTTTGATACCGACAACAATTTCATCCATAGCTATTACCGCAATAATCTATTATCTATCAGCGGCAATGTGTTTACGGGTAAGCATAATATTTTTATTAATGGTGTCGCTAAAAACTTAGACTGCCCTCGAGAAACAGGAGCAATAAGTGGTGTCTCACTAGACCCTAATAATTTTCAGTCTATTCGTCTTCGGGTTCAGAGCTAAGTAATTTATTTACAATTAAATCTCTGTATTGGTTATTGACTCTTCGTTTATGACAGGCTGAGCAGCCTCGGAAATTCTTAAGATCATTGGAATAGTTTTTATGAATTTTCTTTAACTCTTCAGTGTGAGCATGGTCGCCAAAGTGGCCACGCGTAAAATCAATAAAGAGTAGATTTTTTTCTTTTTGTGTCATTTTTCTAATTTTTTATAAAACATGAACGCAATCAAAGGCCACGTAAACCAACCAGCTAAAATAAATTTATAATCTAACCCATTTATATTAGCGATCACAATTGCGATTATCAAGGAAGACCAAAAACCTAAACATAATGGGCACCCTAGCAACTCTGCTATAAAATCATTTTTCAACATTAACCAGTTGCTCCAATCTTCCCAAGAATAAATTTCAAAATCTTTATCAATAAAAGGTTTAAATAAATGAAGCGGTAATGACGTAAAAAACCATGTACATATAAACCATGAGCTCGCAAGGCTTCCTAGAATGTATAAAAATAAATTATCCATATCATAAACAGCTCTCTGGGCATTCCGCGCAACTTAAAGAAAAATCTTCTTTGCATTGAGTATGAAGAGTCACTTCTACAGTATCAGAAATACCATCACTTGCATAGCTACCGAGTGGCGAACAAGAGTCAGATAAATCAAAGTAATCTTCTCCATCTAGAGAAATCTCCCATTTATTGTCCCCAATTAGATACGCTAATTGTATTGCGTCACATCCTAGCCCGCCATCCTCGCAGCCACATTGCCAATAATAGCAATTTGTTTCATTACCCATAAACACATAAGTGTATCCTGAGCCTACTCCATTTAATTTAGCCGTGACAGCGTAAGGTATTTCTATGGTGGCGCCACTGGAACAATCACATTCGGTAGGTTCTGCGCACCCACAGTCGCAATCATTTACGTTTACACTCTCACAACTTTCACAACAGTCCCCTCCCCCCTGAAAAGCATTTAAAATAAAATTAGGCATGATTATACGCTAGGATTAGTTGGGGAGCTTCCTTTATTCATATTTTTCGCCTTGTTTAGCGTCATAGGTGGGGATCCTTGCGCTATCTTATTTAAGAACCTTTTTGAGAATACGGTATCCGTGTCGTTTTCGTCTATTTTTCTGACTCCGTTCTGTAGTGAAGTGGCTTTTTTATCTTGCTCCAAGACAGTTCGCCTTATTTTTTTACTTCCAACAGTAAATTTTATTTTCGGGCCATCGGTACCCACATCAATCCCTAGGGTTGAGAGGCCGTCTTTAATATTAGGCAGTCCACCCTCAGGTACGCCCACGCATTCATATGAATAATTATAAGTAGGATCCGTAAACTTATTTAACTCAAACTGCGTTTTAGCGATTTGGGTCATATTGTTTTCAATTATATTTTTAGCTTGAGAAGTGAGGCCCGAATAAGGCAGTAGGTTATCTTCAATTTCTCCAGCTTCCTTTTCATAATCGCAACCCGTTCCAGGTTTTAAGTCTGAATATTCTGACCTATTTGCTGCGCCCGTGCCTCCACTATCAGGAATTAAACTTAACACCTTTGTGTCATCAAAAATTTCTATATTAGGGGGCTGGTTATTGAAATAATTTTCATTAGGACCAAAGGAGTTTTCGCAACCACCAATCAAAACGCCCTTGGCTTGATAATATCTATCGGGAGTTAAAATTTGATTAACGCTCATATTATTGGTCGGCAAGCCTTTCAGATCAATACCAATATCTACATTTTCTAACATATAATCCAAATCATCAACGTCCTTCACTTTATAACCCACAGTGCTAAAACCTATATTTTTCCCCTGCGTGTCTCCAGTAAAAGATTGAACCTTTACGCCTACATCATGCTTTCCCGTTGGCTTATATGCCACAACAGCGCTATAAGAGTTCTCGGCATAGTTATTTAGGTGCTTGTCCACGACAGTATTATTCTTAAGGAGTTCCGTATAATTATCCGTCACTTGAAAAGCGTTGACCTCAGCAGTTAAAGGAATATTAAAAGGTGAATCGTTTTTCCAAAACTTAATCGTATTAGTACTATTGTAAGTACAGTTCACCTTATCTACTTTTCTCTGCAGGGTGGCACCTTCTGCAGAAATAGGGCTTATGCATGATTTGTCGTCGACTTGATCAAATTTAATATATCCAGGGGCTGGTGGCGCATCATTGCCATAATATGCACCCGTAAAGAGTCCATTATAACCTAAGTTTTGCACAAAGTCTGCTATAGCTGTGAATTGATTACTTCGGTCCTCAAACCCGCTGGTGCCCGCATACGCTTCGCCTATAGGCCTAATCCAACCCAAATCCTGCACTCTAACCTCTTGAAGCTCTATTTGACTAGGGGACTCATCAAATTCAGGAGCGGGGGTAGCAGGCCAATTTTTATGAGCGTAAGTAAATTTATCCTCATCTTTAGTATCCTCTGGATAACAATTAGGGGTAAAGCTTCCTACAGCATAATAATAACTGTTAATTGCCTTAAGAAATTTTTCTAATTGAGCATAAGTGTCATTACTACTCATGTTGGGCTGTTGGGGGACAAAGGGGTGTTTTTTACTTTTTGGGCTCTTCGCGTCCGCTCCTGCTCCCTCATTGCGCACATTTAATACCATTAATTGTTTTTTAAATGCTTGTATGTCCCGAGGGTTAGCTTCGATATTACTCAACCTACCCTTTTGTTTAGGGTTCCTGTTTTCTACAGCAGCTAACAGCGCAGTTATGACATTTGGATCAGCTGGGTTCGACGGCTTATATTCTTTTCCCTCTGGGCTGCCTGGCGCAACTACAAACACATTATAATCGTCGCACTTATCATCAGAAGACTTGCAGCAGTCATCAGGAAATAATTCTTCCACTGCATCAAAATTATTTATATAAGGCGCTTTTTTTTCATCATCGGTGCCGCCAAGATTATCAGCTGTATACACATCGTTCGCCACTATTGGGCCACCACCATCCTTAATTTTCTTCCTAGACGCACCTGCTTTTTTTAATAAAATATATGAGCGCGCGAACTCGGGGCCTAATGCAATTGCTTTTAATAAATTTAAGCGCATCCAAGCTGTTTTATAGTCATCAGGCAACACTCCTCCGTCGGCAGCACCTTCAGGCGGTTGCGCTACAGCATCCGCTGCCTTAAACAGTTCTACCTGGGTTTGTTTACCACATACGTTGATTTTACCAAAAACAGGAGTTAGGCGAGTAAGTTTAGTCTCAGCTAAATACTTAGGGTTGCTTTCTACGCCTCCTGCTAGCTCAACACGTTGTATTTGGGAAGTTACCGACGTATCACTAATAGATACTTGTAATGTTTTAGCCAGTAACCCCTTTTTTTCAGGACCGAAGATGTTCGTTTCCAGTTCTCGAGTGGGAGTAATCTCCGCCTCTCTAAGAACATCTATGCCTATTGTTACAACTGGTTCATTTGATTCAACTTCGGCATTTAAATTATTCCAATCCAATTGAAACTGGCCCACGGCATCAATTCCATTCCAAAAAAACATAACTCCTAATTTTGATCCAATGTCCTGTAGAATGCTTTGCAAAGTCCCTGTGTCAGACAAGTACAAGTCATTATACTTCTTCAAGAAGTTAATCATTTCATCTGTGCAAGGAATACCCTTTTGTCTTAATTCTTTAGCTAAGTCGGCTGGAGTATAATAATAAGTCCCAAATTCCGTCCGCGCCTTTTCATATAGGGCGGGGTAAGTATCGGGGAGTCTTAAAATATCCTCTCTACTAATCATTTCATTGCGAGTAGTAGTATTATTAGTAAAATACTCTGTACCTACATATAAAATACCTTCTTTTTCCCTGTCCCCCTCAGGAACATTATTTTCAGTCACAACTAATGTTCTAGAAAAATAATCTACGGACGCTTCTACTAATTCTACTTCCAGCGTTCTTCCTCCTGGCCCTTCGGCCAAGGTAAAGCTTACAGGATAAACAAACATTGCAAACCCTTTAGAACTCTCTTTGAAAGCTTCTTCTTCTTTATTGTCATTTGGGTCAGCATTTAAAGTATTAGAATTTAAACCAAAAGTTAAAATACTTGGGGGATTTTTGCACGCAGAAACATACAAATCCTTCGTTCCTATGTCGTATAACCCATTTTGACTTACTATAGATATAGTCGCGGTACTTGGAGCATTGTAACCAAGAGAAACGCTAGCTGAAATTATATGGCCCCCGTAAGCCTCTGAAGATGTAACTTGAGAGTCGCCGTATTTAATCCCTCCTGCTTCGGGTATATATTTTATACTACTCATTTTATAACTTTATTATAAATACTTGAACGGGTTTTTTGAGAAATAATCCCTCCTGTTATCAGGCTCGCGGTGGCGCTATATTGAATAAAATTATCAGGGTCCTGCCTCACTCCATTAACAAAAGCGTTAAACGTATTGGCAGAAAATGATTGATTATATATATCAAAAGAGTCTACCCCACTAACATATGAGGCATTTGGATACTTTTCGTAAGCGTATAAAGATCCAGTTATGCCTGTTAATTGAGTGCCTAAAGGGTTAAAATACGGATCAGGCCCTACATACGTCATCTCGTAATCTACTCCTGATGCTAACCGTATTCCATTTAAATAAACCTGCGCGTTTAGAGCTTGGGGCCAATTAAAAGAAGGTCGCAATACAGGAAGGGTGTTATCGGGGTCCCCCCACGAATCTCCTATTCCCGTAATTAAAAATCTACTTCTATTTGTTACGATATCAGAATCAAAAATGCCTTGATCAAAAAGATTAGTTAAACTTGCAGGAATTAATAGTGAGCCTGTAACATAATAATCGCCAGTTACAGTTAATATCCTTCCATTTGGTCCCGTTGACCCACTTACGCCTCCTGCAAAAAAACCAACGCCATTAACATTAAAATTTAATTGCGCCGAATCATAGTCCTCTTGAAGATCAAAAACGTTGCCAGGCACTAAATAACTCCTAGTATTACGAGCTCTTCTATTTATATTGCTTTTTCCGCTAGAAAATAAATCATACTCTACAAAGTCATTCCCTGTCCCCCTTAGCTGATTATAAGTAAGAGATGTAAAATTGTATCTAGCAGGTATAGACCCCCTAACTCCTGATTGAGCACCACTTATTATATAAGGTTCAGAAGCTCCAGTTATTCCTGAGTAAGAATATCCTGTGGTAGATAAACCGCTTATTCCTGATTTAATATATACCGCTCCTGAGAAATTAACGGTCACGGATTGAGAGAATCCACTTGCCCCTGTTAGGATGGTGCCGACTTCGCTCCCTGATGAAATTATCGTGGCATAAAGGCCTGTTGGTTCCGAAGGTAAAAGTCCATACGGTTCTCCAAATCCCGAAAGTCCTGTTAAAAGAGTGTCGTATATAATAGTTTGTCCGCTTACGGCGCTACTACCTGAGGCGGTAATGTTTTCCCCGCTACTGCTATAAAAAGTTTTATTCCACGCCTCGTAGCCTGATAACACATACTCATATCGCACTCCTGTATTACCTGTAGTGGTCACTTGCATCCCCGTAACCACTCCAGAAATAGTTCCTGAAATAGCTGGGTTATAATAATACTCATTATAAGCAGTTCTGCCTAAAGCGTTTATACTTTGCATACCTATGGGCCCTCGGCAATAAATAAATAAATCCATATACAGGGGCGCATTGTATTCCCCGCTCCCAACAAGCCATCTCGTTCCTGAATTGTTATTTACAAATCTAGAGTTAATAGGGAAACTATCATAAATAAATTCATTTTGCCGTAAATCATAGGTTCCTAAATATACATTTTCTCTCTGGAAATAAACGGACCTCAAACTTTGTTCGGGGGCTTGAGTATTAGCGCTATATACGGTAGGGGTATTATTATTAAACGTCTTAACGTAAAGATTATTGGTTGCATTAATCCCAATCTCTATTCCGCTTCCTGAAGTCCCCAAGTCTACTAAATTACTAAAGACCGTTACAGGCTCGTCCGTAACTTTCTTTTGGGAAAAAATAAAAGCAGCGTCTTTGCTGAATAAATTATGGGCGTCATTTATCTGTATGGCGTTATTTTCGAAATACCCGCTTCCTGGAGCGGTTCCTGTGAAATTTGAAACGCTACCTAAGATTTGTCCTGTGGCTCCTGTAAAGGCTGGGGCTAAAGAATTAATTTTATCCCCACTATAAGAATTAAAATCATAATAAACCCCCAAAGCTCCACTGGTGAAAGCTCCGCTGGTAAAAATAAATCTTAAAGCATCTTGACTCATTATATCAAAAAGTTTGAGTTTGAATTTATAAAGCCGCCTTTGCCTCCATTATCCACATGATCGGTCACTTTGTTTATACTTTTAAAATCCCAATTTAACGAATAAGACTTTTCATCCAATATGATTGAGTCAACAGTTTTTTTATTTTGAGAAGAACTTGTAATTACTGAAGTATTGTTCGCGTCTTTAGATGTCTTAAGATCAGGCAGTGGCCCTACGGGGCTGCAGTATTTATTTAATAAACTTCTTAGATCTCCGTCTTGAGTGGGAGAATCTTTACTTAAGTCTGCGCCTAATACACTTATATTAACCCCAAAAGAAGCTAAGGAATGGTAGCCCATATCAAAAAACTCTACTCCATTTATACCCTCCAAGGAAGTGATTTGCTCTACCATGGGCTTGAATGATAAATTTAAATCTAAAGCCGTCCTTGAGGTATTCGAGTCAGAATCAACAAACCCAACCCCTATTCTGTTAAAACGATCATCAAAGCTGTAAGAAAAAGAAATTGTCGAAGCCTCTTCGTTCTCAGTTACGCTTTCGCTTAAAGGAACTGGATTAACCGCCAGCTCTCCTCTGATTGACCCTCCAAACGCTGGTTTTATTTCTAAATAATCCTCGTAAGCGGATTGCGCTTCATCATATGCCAAATAACTCTTTCTTTGATTAAACCACTCTTTAATCCTCTCAAATGTATTACCTCCAGGACCTTTAGCGGAAATTGTTCCATTAACAGTTAGAGCAAGCAGGCTTGAGTCAGAGCTTTCGCTGATACTAACTTTTATGTCGGGCACGACATCTAAATTATAACCTTTGTCGTATTCAAATGAAAAACTGAGGGAAGCATTTGTAGGGTCTTCAGTGATGGACTCGCCATAAATAAACCCATCAATTCCTTCTTTAAATTTTTCATAATATTGGACGGCGCCGCCTATTTCATACTGGGAATACTTAGACCCCTCAATAGTACCCTGTAAAGCTATGTGCTCTCGTGATTTATCTGAGGTGCTGGACGCCTCAGTATATCTTAATACGTAGTCTTGGTTAAACTGAGTATCTCCAGTGGCGTCAATAATATATTCTTCAGTGAGCGACACTTCGGCAGTAAATCTATTAATACTTTGGTTCTGGCTCACCAAAAGCATGGGCATATTAGGATCCCCGCCATCACCAATTTTGACAAAAAATGGCGCAGTGACCCAGTGTCCCCCAAATACATCTCCAATTTTTCTATTTTGGCCCGTATACTGTTTTATAAAATTAATAGCATTATTTACTGCATTAGTCTTACCTTCTATGTTAACACCCTTTGCGCCAATCGTGCGCGTTGCGCCGACCGTCATATTATCATTTTCAGTATAAGAAATAGTATTTACAGGATCTACAACTCCGTGAGTATAAAGTAAAGAGCTCCCTGTGCCATAAGACTGTAAGCTTACATTATATGTCGCATTACTTAAATAATTAGATTCCGAGAAATCAATACTCTCTACCCTGCAAGAATTAAAGTTCCCAAAACCTTCAATACTTAATGTTTTAAAGTCTTCATTAAATATATTAATTAAATCCTGCTGACTGTTATAAATAGAATTAAAACTATTGCCTGTAATAACGCCATTTAGCGTTATGTTTTCTATAGTTCCCCACCTTTCTCCAGCTTGTACGTATTGTGTGCTTTTAGAAACCAAGGGGTCTGCTTGCCCTTGTGCTACTTCAGATCCATTATATGCTATTAACGAACTCATGATAATGACATATTAATTTCTGTACCACTAGTCTCTATAAAGTCAACCTGCATCCCTAATGTTATATTATTTAAAGGAGTATAGTTATAATTTGTACTTTGCAATATATACTCAGCTTTTTTATCCTCCACACCAAATACTTCGTCCGTAAATATTTGTCCTGTAGCAAAATTTACCAAGCCTTCTAAAACAGCGTCTTGAGTACTACTAGAATCAACATCTCTTGATCTTACTAAATTTACTCCCACCGACATGCTTTGCGGCAAATCATAATTCATTGGCTGAATAATCTGATCTATCTTTTCTCGCCCCAGTCCTAAATTCAAACCTTGAAAAAGGTTATATTTAGGCAGCGAATTTGTTTGGTCATAACTTACTTCTACTTTTTTAATTCCACTAGCTGGGCTATTGTATCTATAAATAGGACTGCTAGAAAATTCAAATTGTAAATTTATGCCTCCATTTCGCTTGTCATAATCCCAATTCTCAGAAATGGGTGAAGGGGCATATCCCTCTCCACTATTGTAAAGCTTATAAATCCCCGTCATAATGTCACGAGCTTTTTCAAATTTTGGATAAACTATTTCTGCCGTGCCATCTTTTCCACTTATTTCTACTCCATAACCCACAATATTAACAGTTCGGGAAAGCCCACTATAATTTGTGGGTTCTAATGTAAAAGTGTCTTCTACTTGAACCGACCCTCCCGAACACATTCCGCTAAATTTTTGATCATTATTTGCGCTCACAGAATATTCAATGGTGCCATTAAAAGGGTCTCGAGTAATTTCTTGAGAAAAGACTTTTACCCCTCCACCACAGCCGCTATTTAAAGGGAGGTCGCCGTCCACTTTAAAACGATTGAAAGCGGCAGCCATTCTTCCTGTGGCGGCAGCTAGCTCATTATCCAAAGCTCCTGTAGCACTTGCATAAGGTGAATTTAATTCAAAATTAACCCCTAACCCCTTAATGCTTCCATTTTCAGTTACATTAATAACATTATTTTCTGCCCGAGTAATTTGGTTAGAAAATGTTAATCCATGGGCCGACTGCTCAGACTGTGCGCCTAGGATATTGGTAGTGTTAAAACTCTCAGTAAACGAACATCTGTTTGTTACTAAGTCAATATTTTCATTATAATTTTTCTTGAATCCTGACTGATATATTCCAGAGAGGTCGGGGGGCAAGATTAAATTAGGTATATCAGGTCGGTCGCTGCACGTAAAAATATTATAAGCAAATTGGCGCGCCAATTTTATAGATTTGCTTCCATTTATATTTTTTAGAAATGGGAAATTAACGGGAAACGCTAAAGCGTTTTGCGCATTGCCCGCTTGATCCCTTAATTGAACATCTAATGTATAATTATAAGTTGTCGAGTCTTTTCCGTAATCAAAATCAAAACTTTCATTAAAAGATTCAAAATAAGTTTGGTATTCTTCAGTGCCTATCGTTTGATTAAAACAATTATACAAGCTACTATCCATCTGGTTTGTAGCTCGCGAACCATATTTTTCAAAAGTAAGGCTCGCCAATCCATAATCAGTAAAAGTACTTTCTTCAATAGAAAAATCAATTAACTTAGCATTAGTAAATTCTTGCCCATTCTCTAATGTAATAATTGCGTAGTCTTGAGTTAGTCTTAAGTTATTTAAATTAGAAACAACATCTTGACTGACTCCATTACTATTAGTGACGTCTACTTTATAACAAGTAATATTATAAGTTATAGTGTCCCTAAATCGTCCCTGTTCACTACCAAAATATTCTGGCGCACTAGAAACCCCAAAATCCTGAACATCAGTTAAGGTTATTCTTAAATTAGCCATTACCCAAGGTTTTGATTAAATACTTGTTGAGATAAGTCTACTATATTTTGAACTCCAGGGCCACTAGTGAAATAATTAGTTATAGCATTAATAACACCATTCTGTACGGCATCTCTGATTGCTGCACTATCTACAGTAGTAGAAGTATCTACGTTTACATTTAACTGTCCCTCCAGTGTTTTAGTCATGGCTTCTGCAAATCGATCCACATCTTCACCAAATTCGGTGACCGACTCGCTAAATTTAGTGAAGTCCATATTAGGTAATCCTTGGAAATTAGGAACAAATCCCCCCGCAGCTACATCTGACTTGTAAGGATTAAATCCAAATTTACCCTCAACCTTTCGTGCGTAATCAGGCGCAGCTCTAGAATTGCGAGGCGGCACAATAAAAGGCTGCTGCATTCCAGGTGCGCGAACCACCTTCTCTTGAGTATTATAATTAACCTTGCCCAACCCAGGAATATTAGTAGATCTAACCTGACTGGGAGTTACTGGATTTTTATAACCCGCGCCCACTGATGCTGCAATTTCACCTAACGCTGAAAAATTAGGCACAAATCCTCGCGCGTTAGCAGGTTGTTCTAATAGATCGCCCAAAACCTCAGGCGGGACTCCTAGAGCCGCAGCAATTTTGCTTTTTGGCGCAAACTCTCCGCTTAATCTATCAGTTTTAGGTATTGGCAATTGGTAGTTGTTATCTTTTAAATACCTTAGCGTTGGAAGGATAAAGTCGCTCCGCTGTTTCTCTGTTGCCTTTTGATAAAATGCTCCAAACTTTCCTGATTTAAGCATTTCTGCAATTCGATAACTCCTCCATAAATCAGTATTTTCTGGGCCTTGCTGCCCCTCTTTGGAAAAGCCTTCCCCTAAGCCCAGAGACTTTAAAACATTATTATTATCAAGATTGTTTAAAAAGAATTTTACCTTCCCCACGTCGTTTAAAGAAGCGTATTGTCCCTCAGGCCCCTTCTGGCGCTCTACTGTAGCTGCCACTTTATCTCTGATTCTAGTTCCTGCCCCAAGTTTTAGCGCCACTTTTTTAACTAAATTTGGAGACACTAAAGATTGGTTTACGCGACCTAAAGCCTCAGTCCCATTCGCTCTAAAATCATCTATAGCTCTTACGTATTCCTCATTAGAAGCGTTAACAAATGAGCTGGCCCCACTCAATGACTTTTTGGTAAAAGCGCTAATGTTAGCGTTTCTAAGGGTTTCTTCTATGGGGGGCGCGCCCAAGTTGAAGTTGTCTCCCATTATTTTCTTAAAAAAGGTCGGCCAATTAGTGTCTTTAACAGGCATTCCTAGTTCGTTAAGATCGCCGTTTGTAAACTTTAAATTCCTTAAGTATGCTGGGTCCTCAAAAGACTTAATTAATTTGTCTCGACCCTCCGCGTCCTTTGCCTGTGCGAGCTCTTTCTTGAAGTTGGATAGGGGCGTTCCGAAAAACTCTATATTTTTCCACTCTGTTTTACTTTTATCAGCCGTTGCCTGTTGAAGATAAAAGCGCTTTCTAATCTTCTCGCTGCTATTTGCCAGCTCTTCTCGAAGAAGCTTTTTGGGGTTTTTTATCCGCTCTATTTTCTCCTCACGAACGGGTGCGCCTGCCTCGGGTTTGGGGCTCGCAGCTTTGTCCGCGTCATATTTCGCCTGCTCGGCTTCAAGCTCGAATTTAACAGCGTTTAGCGGACCTTCCATCCCTTTCATTATGTGGCGCACCGTTTGCCCTACCCTGGAAATCCCTGCGGCGCCGCGCACGCCCAACTCATCCTTGACTTGCGCAATTAAGTTTATAAAATTAGGAACAAATCCGCCAGCTGCATTTTGTAAAATTTTAGAATTGTTTACTGCCTGAGGTATCCCTTCGGGGTGAGAAGCGATTACATCTGCAAAGTTTTTCTGAGTTCGCCCGTCACGAACATAATTCCCAACACTTGGATGATAATCAACCACAGGACTGCCACCCATGTTTCTTTCGGTAGTTACAGCGCGAGAAAGTGGGGAAAAAGAAGGTATAAAACCTGCCGCAGCGCTCCCGCCTCCATGCATTTCCCTCAACAACTCCACCATGTTCTTTTCATTTGTTGCCATGGCGTTTTGAGCTTTTTCCACATCTTGTAATATGCCTTTAATACCCTCTGCTGTAGTGTTAAATTTCTCCTGAATGTCATTCTCAGTTTGTAGCCCGCTTAGTAGTTGTGTGTTTAATTGTTTAAAATTCTTATTCAACTCCTGAGCCTGCAGAATGTTAGCTTGTTCAGGCCTAGTTAAACCTTTTAATAAACTATCAATTCCGCCATCAAAACTTTTTTGATCTAATCCTAAGGCTGCTCCCACATCTTGCATTCCCCTCCTGGCAACTTCTTCAGGGTCCCCTTGAGCTGCTTCCCTCTGTTCTTCAAAGGCCTTTACCATTTGCTCGAGAGCATGTTGTACGGCTTCGTTATTGGTGTTAGTTCCTGCTTCTAATTGATTTTTTATGCTTTGTACAATCTCGTCTAAACTTCCAGAAGAATCTACGTTTAAGCCAGCTTGATTTGCAAGTTGTGAAATGTTGAATTTAGCTATTGTATCTGCCGACGTGTCTTTTACCCCGCCTAAATCAAGACCTACAAATAAACTCTCTAGTGTTTTGGAGAACTCCAGCAGTGACTGGGCCGTCTCCGCTTGTGCTCGCGAGCCTGGAGTCTTGCCTGGCCCACCTATTTGTCCAAAAAGCTTAAGGTCTGATTTGCTTAATACGTCGCTGCTTAATTTTGTATTAGCACTAATTTGATCCTGTATCCTAAGCATTGCCAACTGAGCGGCGGTATTTGCTTTTAGTTCTATTAATTGTTCTCTTTCTGTATCATTTATTTCAACAAGCTTTTCCTCCAGCTTTTTGCGCTCTTCGGCAGATATTACGGTTGCGTTTTGCGCAGTCACTTGCTGACGTTCAAATTCAGCAGTAGCCCTAATTTGTTCGTCGCTTACCCCAGCCTTCTTTTCGATAGCTTCTTTTTTGGAAATTAATCCTGCTTCCTGAAAAAGATCTATTGTGTCAAAATTAATACTTTCAAATGCGGCAGCGCCTGCTTGGAATTTAGCACTGAGAATTTTAAATTTATTATCTAATGTGGTTCCTAACTTACCCAGCTCTCTTTCCAAATTGCCGCGAGCTCTTTCAAGAGGTACTACGAGCCCAGAGATTTTTTTACTTAACTGTCGAGTTTCAAGCCCCTCTTTAATAGCTTGTGCAACATCAAGGTCGGGCCCTATAGCGTCCAAAAGCGCCTTATCATCAATGTTCAATTCGGCTGCGGCCCTTTTGATAAAGTCATCACCCCTAAAAGCGTAACCCTCTTGCAACTCCTCTTCGAGATTTAGCTTTCCAGCATCCTCTAAAGCATTAATTAAAATATTAGAAGCCGATTGTAGCTGCTCAGCAGATTTCGTAGGATCTTTCTTGGAGTCCAAGGCTGCTCCCGAAAAAAGAGCGCCAAGTTGTGCCTGTGATTTTTCAGAAGAAGGTTGAGTTATTTTGCTTCTAAGATTCTCAATCTCCTCTGGGCTCTTGCCAAGCGCCGCAAGTAGAGCGGGTACGGATTCTGTAGTCGTGGAGTTTATTATTTTATTCAGCTCTTGAACCTGCTTCTCTACTGCTTTGGAATCCCCCGATCTGGCAGCCTCTCTTAATTTTTGTTGCGTTTGAACAAAGTTGTCAAAATTCTCGGTAGTTTGCTTTTGTTCAGCATTTAACTTTTCTAACGCCTTTCCGAATTTTTCGGCCGACTCCTTTACTTTAGATAAAGGATCGAAAGCTTTTGTTATAAAAGGCATTGCTGCTCCCAATACACCCCCTATTAGGATTCCCCATGGTCCCGCTAATGCTCCCACGCTCATACCCGAAATTGCGCCACTCATAGCGCTGGTGACTTCAGGAGATAATTTATCGGGAGGAATAGCAGATATTGCAGTAGTAAGAATGCCTTGTATGAGAAAAGAAATACCTGCGCGGCCAGCCACCTTACTCCCCCTGTCGACTTTAGATTTAGATTTAGTGTCTGTTTCCGACGCAGCCGTAGACGTTTCTGCAGGCGCAGACGCTTGCGGGGCTCCCTGGCGTACTTCTCGAAGTTGCCGTTGCCTGTCGCCGCCCAGATCCAAGGTAGGAGCAAAATTAGGAATATGCCCTGCCGCTAATCCTTGCGCTTTTCGAGAGTCCGTTAATGCCTGCGCTAAGCCACCATGCTGAGCAACAGCTTGAGACAGGTTGGCCTGTGTGTTTTTATCTCTTACAAATGTTCCAACACGAGAGTCAAAATCCACTACAGGATTACCGCCTAATTTTTTCTCAGTGTTTATTGCGCGGCTTAAGCCTTTTTTAAAACCATCTAAAATCGGTATGCCCGTAGACTTCTGGGACCCGCGCGCTCCAGGAATGTCAAGTATACCCGTAGACTTCTTCAATAACCCATCTAGAATCGGTATGCCCGTTGACTTCTGGGATCCGCGCGCTCCAGGAATGTCAAGTATGCCCGTAGACTTCTTCAATAGCCCATCTAGAATCGGTATGCCCGTAGACTTCTGGGACCCGCGCGCTCCAGGAATGTCAAGTATGCCCGTAGATCTCTTGGATAGCCCATCTAGAATCGGTATGCCTGTAGACTTCTGGGATCCGCGCGCTCCAGGAATGTCAAGTATGCCTGTAGATCTCTTGGATAAACCATCCAAAATCGGTATGCCTGTACTCTTGGGTAGTCTCTTGGATAGCCCATCTAGAATCGGGATACCTGTTGATTTCGGGGACCTGCGCGCCCCAGGAATGTCAAGTATACCTGTAGAGGCGGGGTTAAAATTAGGAATGAAGCCTGAGGCAGCACTTAACGCATTTTTCCTAAACTTTAAAACTCCCTTGCCCAGAGGGCTGTTTTTTCTTGACTGTAGCCTTTCTAGAGCCTTATTGCTAATAGGGGTACCTGTTTTAGGAGCGGTGGTATCTATACTAAATGTTCCAGTATTTGGATTATATTTAGCAATTTTACCTTGTTTATTTACTCCATAAATTTCTCCGTCCTCCCCCTTAAACATACTCCCTGCATTTGCTTTGCCTCCTTGTTTTTGAAAGGTAGTGGTGGCCCCGCTTATTTTAGTTTTGTTGCCCGCTAGCCTTTTGCTATTAACTCGGCTTAACATTTGAGAGGCGATTGGGTCTACAGATCCTACGCCATTACGATCAGCTCCCGCTATGACATCATCAACGAATTTTTTTTCAGCTACATCTTTTGGCTCAACTGTGCCTGCTTTTAATTCCCCCTTGGTGACGCCAGGGGCTAACTCAAAAAGTTTTTTTAGTGGGCTGCCAATATTACTCGTGGGATTCAAGTCAAAAGGGGCATTAGCATTGGTTGCAGTTGTCTGTTTCTCAACATCTCCTTGGATGGTTTCTATTATTTCTTCAAAAATATCTCCCTTTATGCCCTTTTTTTGGAATTTGGCATTAACTGCATTTACGTCGGGCATATTATCGGAGAAAACAAAAGGAGGCGTGCTGCCAGGAGCCGCCTGTTTGAAAAAATCTTGAGTAACGGCTTTAAGGTATTGGCTCAACATTGATTTTCTAGCATCCATCACAGTACTTAAAAGATTTTGGCCTGCGGCTGATTTATCTCCTACAGGACCTGTCACAGGTATGTTCCCTGAAAATCTATACTTAGCGCCCGCGTATTTCCCACTTTGTTTCCTGTTATCAGTAAATGTACGCTTAGCAGGGGCTGCGGTTCTAAATTCATTTATGTTGGGCGTAATAACCGCACCTTTAGACAAATCAATAACCACCTCTTCGGCCCCTGTAAATCCTCCACCTTTGTTTCTCTGGGTTCGGGCAACGCCAAAAGCTCTACTCTTTATAGCTTTGCCGTGGGCTTTATCTTCTTTACTAATGTCAAACCCTATAGCTTCATCACTTATAAAATTTGGAATAAATCCTCCTGCCGCTATCCTTTGCGCTCCAGAAGGCATTCCCATACTTGCTACCATATCGCGATTAAATATGGCGTCTCGTTTTGGATCAATTGAAGTTTTAACTACTCGCGCAGTAGGCCTTGCTCCGCCTACTCCCCTACGAACTGCATCAGCTTCAGCACTTCCCGCAAAATCCCGCACCATAACTTCGTCCGTATTAGCGAATACAGGAACGTGTCCGCCTGCAATAGGTGCGCCACGCCCGCGTCGTCCACGACGCCTTTGTACCGTCCCGTCTCTCACTTCAACTCCAGCAAATGCAGGACTAGCCGCCATTTCACTTAGAAATTGTTGCTGCCTAGCTCGTTCAGCAGTCTGTTTCTTTAGCGCGTCTAAAATAATTTGTTCTTGTGCAGCTTGATTGCCTGCATTAGCCACTAATTGTCGATATACTGATTCCTCAGATGTGACAAGGGCCAAAATCCCTTGTTGTAGCTGTTGCTGTCGAGCGGTTTCAGTGTTAATATTAAACACTGCCTTTAAAGCTCCTCCTGCCTGCTTAGATATAAAAGCAAATAGCTTTAAAAAGGCTCCTCCTACAATCACCAAGCCAGGGCCTGCAATAAACGCCCCAATACCACTAAACAATCCTTTAGCTAATCTACTTCCTTTTTCAGGATCTAAAGCTTTAGTTAAAAAATCTGCGATAGAAACTACGATCTTAAGCACTCTTTCGATAGCGGGTTGCGCCCCTAACTCTCCAATAGCGGCGGCTAATTGTTGCGCGCTTATGGCGGTTTGTGCCAGCATTGCCGCCATAGTTTTGTTCAACGCATCATTTCTTCTGGCGGCTTGATCAGTACTGTTATTAGCGGTAGCCAAAGCTCTATTATAAATGCTATATTCACTATTCAGGTCACTGACTAGAGCTTTAAGATTATTAATCTGGAACACCCCTGCAATTTGCTCTGAAGTATAAGCTTTCTGAGCGTCAGTCAAAGTATTATAAGTAGCAGCATAATCTTTAATTACTTGTATGCCAGACCTAAAGCTACCATCAGTATTTTTTGTCGCTACTCCAATTTCATTCAATGCATCTTGTACTCCACTGCGCTGAATTCGCGTGAAGATACTTTTAAAAGCATTACCGATAACAGCGCCACCACGAGCAGTTTGCTGCTGCACAGAAGTTACAGCTGCTAATAATTCATTAAATTCTACTTTGGCGCCCTGCGCCGTCGACCCCGCTCTAGATAAAGCATCTGCTAAATCTTTAGAACTCACCGCAAAAGCCGCATCAACATTAGCTAATCTATTAATAACCTCCGTAGAAGTAATAGCTTCTTTTCTAAATCCATTGACGGCTGCAGTAAGAGCTTCAACTGATTGAGTGGCACTTAGCCCTGACAAACGAGTTAAAACCATTGCGTCTTCAACGCGCTTCAATGTCTGCGCTGCACTAAGGCCTTGTCGCGAAAATTCTGTAGCCGCCTCTGCTACCGTCTGAAAGGTTTGGGCAGTATTTTTAGCAACACCAAAAAGTTGAGAAGAGAATTTGGACAAGTCTGCTGCGGTGACTCCTAGTAATACGTTAATATTAGCTAGCTCTTTTTGTACCTCAATAGTAGTAGTTACAAGAGCCTTGAAAGCTTGATTGACTTGATTAACGACACCTACTGCAGCGCCAAATGCAAAAGTACGAGCGACCGAAGCGTCCAGAGATTTTTGAAATTCATTAATATCCCCTGTAATTTGCCCCAAGGGTTGCCTAAACCCTTTGGGGTCTAATTTAAGCTGAAGAGGCCGCCTATTTAGACCTGCCTGTGCTTGATTTACCTGCTGCTGAATAGAGCCAGCTAAACCCGCTGCCCCTACATTTACATTAATATTGTTCGCCATACCTAATAGGTATTACACTTATTTTCCGAACATATCAGCAAAATCAGTAACCCCCAATTTGCCACCCTTTTTCTTAGCAAAAGATTCCAAGCTCTGAGCTTTACCCTCTTCCACTCCCATGTGCTCTAAATCTTTCTGTGTGGCACCAACTAAACTATAACTATCCGCATTTGCGCTGCGCTCCATTGCCTCTTTGCGTTTACCGCTAGATTGAGCAAATTCTAATAGAGCATCAGGATCTTCTTTAATAACATCAGGTATATCAGGAACATTATCAAAAATATTCTTAAAGATTTTTCCGTAATTTATTAAATTAAGTTGATAGAATGTCCACTCATACAAGCTTTCTCTAAAAAAATCCTGCGGGTTTTTCTCTACTATATTATAATAATTAGTAAATATACCTAGGGTGGCTAATTTCTTAATGCACTCGACCCCTAAATGATTAGTGGCTTCATTATATTGCACCAATAGTTTATTTATCGCTATTGGGGCGAAATCCTCAAACTCCTCGCGGGCATAAAATAATTCAGTTAGCTGTTCATCTTTATATAGTGATAAAAACAACACCTCGTGATTAAGCTTGTTTTGAGCATAGCTTTCGCATGTATTGCTCAGTAAGCCCTGTTTTTGTTCGAGTAATTTATTAAGCTCCTCAGTGGCTTTAACCAAGTCCTTTCTGACTTGATCCTTTTGAGACTCAAGAATTAAGTTGGCTTTAGTTTTTTCTAAATTATTAACATATAATTCTTGAGTAGTTATCGCCCGCTCGTCTTTTTCTACCCACAAGCCTTCTTCATGAAGAAACTTTAAGGTCTCTTTTCTAGTGGGTAGCCCACGAGACTTAGCCGATTCAAAAATTTGACTATAAAAATAATCTAACTTTCTTTGGTCTTTAAAGTTAAAATGCTTTATGTATCCCTGCGTTCCGTTTATATCAAAGACAGAGAAACCTTCGCAAATCTCCGAGAAGGTTTTGTTTAATTTTAAGTCTAGCTCTTCACTCAATTAAGCTTCGACAGGCTCTTCTACATCAACTTCTTGCGTAGAAATTTGTGACATTAAACTAGTAAGATCTTCAGCATTATCAATTCCACTCATATACCAAAGTGTAACAATGGAGCTTACTTTATCAATACATTGAGAATAAATCTCATCTTCCTCTTCCTCTTTGTTTACATAGGAAGTGTACTTGTCCTCAAAGTCCGCCCCAGGAAAAAGCTCTTCTAAATCTTCTGAATCGCCCTTTTTGAAATAAGCGAGATTAAGAATGTACCATATTAAAGTTTTATTCCTAGCCTTAGTGTCTGCCGTGTGATCAAATACACTGGCTTGCATCATCTCAAAATCAGTCAGTTCTCTTTTGGCTAAAGCTAATTCATTAATTAACTTTGTTAACTTTAATACTTCATCCTCAGTCATTTCAGCTTGAGTCTTGGATGCTTTTAACGCTTGAATCTCTTGTTCTTTATGAAAGCTTTTAGCCGTAAGAATCGAGTAGCGCTTTTTCTCGTCTTCGCTTAATTGTCCCCCTAGATCTGCATGTTGCTTAGCGATCATAGCTCGCGTTAGTAGCCCCATTTTTATAAATTTATTAAGCCAAATACTGTAAAACATATCGCCGTCTTCGAGCTGTACGCGAGTCGGCTTTTTAATAACAACGTCAACAGGAACCTTTTCCTTAACGGTCTTTTCTACCGTTTCAGTGATGGTTTTCATTTTTCCCGTCTCCTTGTCTTTGCGCTTTACTTTTTTCTCTACATCCTTTACGATTTCCTCTTCAATGTCGAAAGAGAAACTGTGTAATTCCTTAACTTTAATAGCCATAATTTTTAACCTTTTACCTTATATTAACATTAACGTTAAACTTTTCTAATTCCGTACCTATCTCTCGATAACAATTGTTTCCGAGATCTAAAACCTTTTTCCTTAAATATTCCATTTTCTTTTGATCTAGTAATTCTGCTTGACAAATGAGATCCTTATCCTCAGGCCTTGATCTTTTTAATTTTGCGAAAGCAGTATCATGTTGCTCTTGCAAATCCTCAAGCATAGTCAAATAATTTTTATACAGATTGGTTATATTGCGCTTAATTTGGAAACGCAATAAATCATTTAGATCTAGACTCATACTTATATTATATATCTAATAATAAATAAATTAAAGTGGCTTTACGATTTCAATAGAGCCATTTATCACATTATCTGCATTAATAGAAACATTTCGCGACGCAAAAAGCCCTGTGACTCCTAAAGTCGTATAGCTCTGCTCACATATATTTCTGATATCTAAAGCGACACCTCCACTTTGCGGAAACATCCACTGCGTATTAGTTGGGCTATATGTGCCTGTTAGGCTAGACGGAAGATCGTAGCCATCAATAGATAAACTTTCAGTCCCATCAGTCCATATGGCCGCCTTAGGAAAAGGTTCCCCTAAACTTCTAATAGGTTGGAAGCTTTGGCTCAAGGTATATGAATAAGCAAATGGTTTATCATTAAAACCAAGGCTAGCAAAATGACCTGTAGAAAATCCACCATGACCTAACCTACCTGTTATGAGTTGTTGTGCGTCAGCCGCTCCCGAATAAAATGCTCCATAATAATCTAAAGAAATACTCGCGGTAATAACATCATTTGGGGCTACAGACAAACTGTATTCAGTGAGTACTGCTTTTTCGGCGCGAAAAGGCCCCGCATCAACATCAATAAAATTATTAAGGGTGTCAGCGTAACCACTTTTTTTAAAATTTAAAAAGTAAGATAAGTCTTGAGCTCCTGATATGTAAAAATCTGCATTAATATTTCCATTAGGGGGCTCAGTTGGATACGAACCATTTGTTCCATATATCCCAAATGATGATATATTGTCGGTAGCTAGATTTTGCGATATAGACAATGAATTAGCAAATATCCCCTGAGATGTTCCATCAGAAGTTATTACTACAGGACAATTTTCGAAATTTACCATGATCTTACACTACGGGAAAAAGAGCTTTAAGTTCATCAACTGTATTCAAGTAAGATACATAACTAATATCTACCGTCATATTGTCTCCTATATTAGAAGAAAAATCATTGCTAGTTAATTGAGCATTATCAATCTTAAATTTTGAAATAGCTGTGCCGCAATCGTTTAAAGTTAATTCTAAATTATTTATTTGTGGGGCGCATAACAAATTGTAAAAATCCCGAGATTCATAACTATCTACTATCATATTAAATCCCACCGAAACTTCTATAGGATAATTAAGCCTATAACCAATAGGTTTCATTGCTGAGCCAATTCCGTAAAGAGGCTGCCAGTCTAAATTAATATTTAAATCATAGGACTGCAAGGCGTTAGTGGTTGAATCCGCCACGCTTACGGTAATATCACCAGGTTTAGCGATTAAAGCGGGTAGTACCGTATCATTCCCTGCGTAGTCACCCGACCCTATGTCTCCATAAATTTGTACAGAAAAATCTGAGGTAGCTATCGACCCCACTGAGCAACTAGAGCTATAGGAGTTGATACGGCCTTGGTTAAAATAAAATGCTTTATCAAACGACTCATTAGTTCCATAAGATAAAAATCCCGTAACAGGCTGGTTAAGCAATCCGCCATCACCCCCATAATTAAAATTTATTAATGGATCATATTCGGCGCCATGGGTTATTAATCGCGATACGCTAACACTTCCCTGCATTTCTCCTTCAGCTTCTACACTGATCGCCCCATAGCCCGCCGCTTTTATAGGGGTTAAAGGAAGCTCCCATGAACCATTAAAGTTTTGTACGCCATGAAGCTCTTCGGGAGTTGATCCAACCGCTCCTATATAAACCTTTTGGTCGAAATATGCATTTCGTGTAATCGCCATACCTATGTATTATTACACACAAAAGCCCCTTGAGACCAAGGGGCTTTTGTAAGATGTTGTTAAGCTAACTAACTAATCTATTTGCAGCTTTTAAGTAATTAGATTTTTTAAGCACTTGAATTGCCGCTCATGAAGATACCAGCAGTGGCATCTTGGGGTCCCCCTATTTGAGCTGAGAACGTCAAGTCGACAGTTTTATTATCACCAATACTTGAAGATAAGTTTTGACTGTCCATGCTAGCGCTTTTCATAGTTATCTTAAATGCTTCTGTAGAGGAGCAGTTAAGCTTAAAAGAGGCGGTAATATCGCGAGTTTGTTCGCTACAAAGAACGCCACTCAAGTTGCCCTCGACAATGTCTGCTAAAATAGCGCTTGCATTCATAGTTGCCACGACAGGGAAGTCTACAGCACGGAAGTAAGGGTACTTGTTGCCAATTTCGTTAAGGGAGCTACGCCCAATAGGTAGGTTAAAACTAAAGTTTTGAACGTGCAGGTCAGATAATTTAGCACCACCCATTTGAAGCCCAGCGCCGCCAAAAGATAATGTGATATCTCCAGGGCGTAAAGCTGCAAAAGTATTGTCTCCAGTAGTAGACTTAGGAAGTTCTACGGCCTGAGTAATGCCTTGGCCATCCGATTCATTTATCGCAGGGTTTTCGTCAGCAGGAATACTAAATGCGCCATCAGTCATATTACCTGTAACAAAATTCATATTAGCTGCTTCCAATGAAACACTAACGCTGGGAATATCTCCTACGGATGCATTTAGCGTATAATCTGTTATAAAACCATTGCCAACACCAATGACGGAACACTTGTCAGTGGTTGCGTTATAAGATGCGTCTGCACCTTCAGGAACGGTTTTGACATAATAGTTCTTAAGTATGAGGTTGCGGTCCTCTCCTATAAGTCCTGAAACACAATTAATGTCATCCGTATGCCCCATGCCCCGAAGGCTGAAACCCAAACCGCTTTCATTAATTCCATTGGTTAAATAATAAGTAAAATCAGTGCCCACTGAAGGAGGTTCAACAACCTCACGAGCGAGAGCAGCTAATTTGCCAAATTCATTTACATCTTGTCGAGCAACGTCGACAGTGTGCGATACATCTTGAACCCTGATTAATTGATCAGCGGTAGCGCCTGCTGAACCAGTAGGACCGACGTAAAGCGCCTCAGATTGATAGATAACTCGATTTCTTGCCATGATAAATTTATTTTAAAAGTTAAAAATTAAAAGCTGTAAGTATACATACACATTTTTTTTAAAAAAGAACTTAAAAATTATACCTCCGTAGGATTAGTCCTGGGAAGCCTTACTGTTTGCAAATCAAAATCCGCAAAACCAATTAGTAGGTCTTTATGAATTCTTAAACTGGAGCGATCGTAGAGCTTCGATACAGTTACTTCATCTATATATACTTTTTTATTATTTGGGTATTCCGCCTTGAGTCCTGTATAGCTATAAGGAGGCTCTTTAATATGAAAATACTCCCCAAAGGGAAATGCGGAGTAACTCATTAATGGAAAGCAGGTTTTGGCAGTATCTCTAAACAAAGAAAGCATTCCGTCTAAAGTATAATTATCTTCAGTAATGAAAACGGTACGTATACGCGTCGTAGTTTCATCTAGTCCTCCAAACGCAAAAGGCGCGTTATCAGAACCATTACAACTTACAAAAGCGGCTGGAATGGTATAATTAGGAGTACCTAAATTATTAGAATCTTGCAGCCAGGTATCTCCATCACTAGCCAAAACAAAATCATTATTCAATAATAATTGTTCTTCTGAATCATTAGTAATATAAACATTAACATCTTTGCGATCAAAGTTTCCGCTGACAGTAAGGCTTGTTCCCTGATCTGCATTCATGACGACCCGACCTTGATCAAAGTCAATCATTAAATTATTAGTGCCTTGATTAACTAAAGCTCCATTTACATAAACACCACTAGGCACAGTCTCGCCATTGGCCACTAACTGACGATCAGGAGAATAATAAGCCACTAAGTTAGATGGAACATCTACCCCTTTATTGGAGTAATAAAAATTCTGAGATATGCCTGATGTAACAGCTTCGGCTTGACGAGTTACTTGGTCATCAAACCATAAATAAAAGCTTGATTGAATTATGTGGTCAAACTGTACTTTCATTTTCTTAAGGCGTTAATTAATTGTTTTTGCACTTCTCTTAAGATAGCGGACATATATTTAGTATTCTTAAATGCGCCAGGACGTATTTTAGTTTTTACCTCTATGGCAGTTCCTGACCTACTTACTGGGCTTTCTTTTACTAAATAATTACCTAATCCTGACAATCCACTTTCCATAGCCTTAACCCAACTACGGCCAGGAGCCCAAGGCACAGGTGACAGGCTTTGGATTTCATCCATATCAGGAACCGTAAAAGTTATTTTAAAAATTAAATTCTTACTACTTATAGCCTCGATTTTTAATGATTTAGCAAGATACCTGCGTATTGGAGAAATAGGATCGCTTCCTTCTTCAAACCCTATGTAAGAAAAAAGATTGCCTACCCCACCCAAGGTGTCACTAATATTTGTCGCATTTGGGCCACCTTCAATTTCGCGAGTAATAGGGTGATTTAAAAATCTTTCTATTAACTCTTGGGTTGATTTTTCCACCGCTTGTTGAGCCTTCTGCTTGACCATTCGAGTAAGAACTACCTTCCCTTTGCGGTCGAGCTCTTTTTGTAAGCCTCGCATATTTATTTGTGCCTTCTTACCCATTAGTTAGAACGCTGCAAATAAAGAGTATAGAATTTTACTACAAAAGGCCCAATAGCAGAATCATCACTAATTATGTTGTAGCGCGCTCCGTCAATCTCTACTTCTTGAGCCTTTTTGAATAAGGTGTATCCACTTTTTTCAATTTTAATTCTTACAATACCTTCAGACAAGGGGACATTCATTTGGGCTTTAAGTCCGCCCATATCTCTTTCAATTTGTTTATCTACATAAAGAATCCTCGCCTTAACCGTAGTAGATGTTACTTCGGTCCTAGTAGTTTTCGCATCTTTTATCCTTTTATATAAAGCATTGTACGTATCATTAGTAGCAACAAAGATTTTGTTTTGCTTTTGGTAGACAGTTATATCTCTAGCAAAAGTGTCGTGCATATCGTCAAAAACATTGGCGATAGCTGTTTTTTGAGCATTTGTTAATAAACTAGACATTTTTATGCTTATACTGAATAATAACCCCCGCGACCATAGTAGGGATAGTAGCCATAATAATAATATCCAGGAGCATAATATCCGCTGCCTGTCGGCCATCCACCATCAAGACCTGCAACCTGTAAAGGTCGAGCTCCGTATAATGTATAGGAGTAAACTAACTGCTTAATTTGCTCTTCCGCATCTTTAGCTAGACTAAGATAAGTTTTAGCAATTTCATTTTTATTGTTTCGAACAATGGTGGTATCACCTTCGCTTAAACGAATCCAATCTACCGAATCGCTAGTAATTACCCTTAAGGTATCTCTGCTGGACTTCTTATAATAATGAGAAAGATAAAGCTGCTTGTAAATGTCAGCTTCTTCTTGTTTGAAGCCAGGATTTACCCCGCTAAAATTAGTATATATTAATGTATTAAGCAGTCCTTCGTTAGCCAAAAGCCAGCCAGATATCTTTTCCACTTCACGCTCCCGCCCTAATTCGGTAGTCGCATTGTCTAGTTCATTATCATAAATGTCAGAAGCTAGCTGACCGATTTGATTCATAGATTTTCATTCATTAATTTAATTAAGTCTTGTCCTTCAGGGCTATCAGGGTTAGCTACAGGCTTTTGAAAACCTACATCTACACCTGCTCCTGCACCTGGAGTCGAGTAAAACTCTTTTAAAAGTTTGTTTTTCAAAGTCAGACGAGAACCGCTCGGAAATAAACCAGCTTTCACAGCTAAAGCTTGAAGATCGCTTAAATTCATTTCATCCATTTTTTCATTCAATTCAGATGCGGTACTCACGCCAAATGGATTAGCCTGTTTAATCCCCATTAATTCTTGAAGCTCTTTAATCTTAGCAATGTCTTGAGCTTTGCCGTCAACTACATTGAGATTCTCAAGCTTCTTCTTGCTAGCTTCACTCTTGGAGCTAGTCTTAGTTTTTCTTTTTCTTTGTGCCATAATTTAAAATCCTTTCACCTTTATTATAAGGATGATTACACAAAAATCTATATATCGTGAAACATAAAAGGGGCGCCCGCTTGGGACGCCCCTTCTAAAAATAAACTTAAGATTAAACTTAAGCGGTCGTGATAACACAGCCAAGGAGAGCGCGGTTGTCAATAACCATGCGTCCTTCTTCCACTGAACCAAAGAAGCCGATCTTCTGTTGGCGAATGGAATACTGATCGTCAGCCATGAGCGTGAAGTCACTTCCCGTTTCGCTATCAATAGCTACAGCCTTGATCAAGGAGTCGCGGGAAAGGTCGAGACCAATCACGAGATCTTCTTGCCCAGCTACAGTAGCGTTAGGCGAAGTGGGGCTTAGACCCTTGTAAATACGAGTGTATTTACGATCAGGACCAAGTTCGTTAACTTCCATGATGTTAACCCCGAAGAATTCAGGAGTAGCAGCATTGTTGTACATAGCAGCACGAACGCTATCAGGAGCAGCAATCCAAGCGTCATCACCATTTGCAGGCGTAGCGCCAGCAGCAGTCTTAGTATTGACAGGATTGTAAGCCATAGCGCGAATCATCTCGGTAACTTCAGGAGAAACCAGGAGATCAGTGATGCCACGTCCGCGACCATCAGGTGTACCGCCATTCCAGGCAGCATTGATGCGTTTTGCGCGGGTCATCATAGCGTTAAGGTCAGCTAAGAGGAATGTGTCGTTAATCTTACTGTCAGCAACGTGAGCGGTTCCGCCTGTTACCGCGCCAGCAAGGGCGCTGAGAAGTAAGTTAGCAGAAGTTTGCTGTTGCTTTAACAGAACTTCCTGAGCTACGCGAGTCATTGTTTTGCCGACAACGTCCAAACGGGACTGAGCAGCATAACGACGATCAAAAGAAACAGCACTATCTAAACGATACGTGGTGAACTTAAGCTCGGAAGCAGTAGGAAGAACATGATTGGTAGGAAGACCGCCAGGCATCGTTGTGCTGTAGACTTGAATATAGTCTTCAGCAGCGATGTCATAATAGAGATCTAAGGGCAAGCTAGGGTTAGAATCGGCTTCGAACTCGAAAGAGGCGAAGAGATTACTAACTGTAGGTGCAATATTGATAACCTCCGAAACAACGGGACCAATAAATTCAGCCAAGGCAGCTTGAGCTTCGTATGCGACATCTCTATTTTTAGATGCCATAGCCTTAACTAACTCGATCTGTTCATTTGTTCTTTTTAATGTAATATTCATTATTTATTTAAACTTTCTGTGATCAAGTATTATTTGTAAACTTTAACTACTGCGTATTGACCGTTGCCATTAGCGGCACCAGTACCTACAGAAGCGCCAGCGAACTGGTCAGCAGCTAAACCACGATTCACCCGATTGCCAGTGGCAATAACGGTACCAACGGTAGGAACAGAACTGTGCCAAGCGTGCTTTGCAGCTAATGTAGCATGGCCAGTAAGCTTACCTGCGGTAGCGCCTGGAGAAATCGTTAAGACATTCGTGCCAGGAGCAGGAATGTCGCCGTCAAAAGCAGCGGGACTCAAGGTAACGATACCTTGGGTAAGAATTGGAACTGCTTGCCCAGAGTGAACTGCTTGTAATTCAAGCTGCTTCTGAGGATAATAGATGAGCTTTTCGCCATTTTCGTCTTGCTGTGCAGTCTGAGCCAACGTGACACCCAGTACGGTGTCGCCTGTACCTGCAGGAGTAACCTGAGCAGTTACAACAGGAAGTTGGTCAGCACCGACAAAAGGATAATCCGTTTTGCCCAAATAAGAATTTGTTTGGTACTGAACGGGCCCGTCTGTCAAATCGCCAGCCGAAACAGTGACAAAAATGCCCGCGTCACCCTGTCCTGAATCGGAGGTCTTTGTGTTGACCGTAGCCGATGCATACAGATTGACGACATCATTTTCGTTGTATTGTCTGAATGGTAGTATTCTGAGTGCCATTGTATTATAGTTTAATGGTTAAATTTTCTTTAGAGAAGGCATTCTTAAAGCGGTCTCTTAGTGAGATCTCTTCTTGAGAGGCTTCTGCGTTATTGTTAGTGAGAACTGGACTGTCTTCTTCTTTAGCTTCTTCTAAAACTTCTTCAATATCAGTTTCTTCAGTAGCCTGAGGAGCTTCTTCGACTGAAGCCTTAGCTTCTTCGATTTCAGCGAGACGTTTAGTTACTTCATTTTCAATGCGGTCCTTAAGGGCCGTTTCTTGTTCAGAAATATACGCTTTAGACTTAGTTGTCCAAATTGTACGTAGTTTTTCTAAATAAGAAGCATAAGACTCTTCAGTCGCATCTAACGTTTTAATTTCCGAAGCGAGGATTTCGCGGTCAGCGTCAAGAAGTTCAAACTCTTCGTCTAAACCTGCCATACGAAAATTGTAAAGCTCTTGTGCTTCCGCAGCAGCGCGCTCTTCTTCGATTGCGTCTAGCTGAGTTTTAGCGGAAGAAAGCTGCTCTTTAAGTTCGGCAACATCTTTTTCAAGTTGCTCGTTCTTATCAGCAGCCTCAGCTAAAGCTTGGCTTTCTGCTTCTTTGGCAGACTTATACTCTTCGTCCTTTTGCATAATTGCTTCTTGAAAAACCTTGGTAACATTCGCTACGACTTCCTCTGAATACTGTTTATTGTCCAGTTTATCAGAAAGAATTTCTTCGAATTTTTCTAGGATAGTATTGTCCATAAGTGTATAGTCGTTATTTGGGTTTACATCACATTTTTGCAAATGTGAACTTTTATTTTCATTTTCTGAAAAATCTTTTTCGTTATTTTCGGATAAAGTTATCATTGCGTCTGATTCTTTTTCATCTTTTAGGGTGACATTTTCATCAGGATCTTCAATATAAACGCCTTTTACCTCTGCCGCAGGGTTAGAAGTAAAAGCTATTCCGAGAGGAAAGATTTCTCCCACAATTAATCGCCTCACTGGTACTCCATCTTTAGTTTCGCCTGAGCCGTCTTGCGCCTTTAGATATTGAGATAACTCTTGTATGTGCTTGGGGTCAGTAACTATTTCAGCTTCATCTAAGTTTTTACTTCCCAATGCTAAACAATAATCATTAAATCCTAACTCCCAACTGGTAGATATAATTTTCTCTCCTGTATCAAGCTCTTGCTCAAGCATGTTAGCGAAGCTCGGGTGAACTGTTTTATATACTACAGAACCGAGTGCTATATTAAAAGGCGAATTGCTATTAACTACTTCTTGGTCGGCCAAAAGATTATTTCCACCAAACGAACTAAATGAGCTTGAGACTATATGTCCAACTACGACTTCTTTTTTATGCTCAATATTGGTAGGTTTATTAACAAAATAATCTTTAATAGCCAATGCCGCCTTAGTATCAATACCATCATCATTTTTATTAAACCTATTAACTACAGCAGCATTAAATGCTACAGCCATTAAGTCAATATTTTTTTCTAAATCAATAGAGGATGGAATTAGAGATTTTAAATTCTCTAAAGACGCAGTACTAATACCTAACTTATCAAAGCTAGTTAGCCTTTCGGAACCTAATATTTCGTTGGAAAAACTAGTCTTGTACTTGTAAGACATTTTTTAATACTGGCACCCAAAGGGGCCGCAGGGAGCATAAGAGGTTTTATGTTTTCGGTCATATGCAATGGCGCATGCCATACGAGACCTATTTTCATCAAGCCCTTTAGTGTTGACATGGGAATCATCATTCAGCATGCATTCTGACATAAAGGATTGATGTTGCAGCTTTTCTTCTGCGGGAACCTCAATGTATTGAACTTGTTCTTTTGGCTCAGGACCTTCGTATGGAATATATTTACCATCTTCGTCTTTGGCTTCATCAATTTTTACAGCAGGTTGGCCGTTAGGAAGATATTGTACCTGCTCTTTAGGTTCAGGACCTTGATAAGGAACATACTGACCTTTGTCATTATAATGACCCTTGGATTTTTTCTTTTTGTCATCCTTCTTTTCGTCCTTGTCGTCTTCTTCCTTGTCTTCGTCCGAGTCCTTAGAGTCCTCCTTCTTTTTTTGAATCATGGCCTTGAATTTCTCTTGAGCAGCCTTCTGCTTCTCGCTTGCGCCCTCTGATTCACTTTTTATATCTTTCTTATCTTCTTTTTTATCCTTCTCTAACTGCTTAATCTCTTTAGTGAGATTTTTTACAGCGTCTTCATGATGCTTGAGGCGCTCCTTTAGAGTTTCGCTATCGAGTTCGCCTTTATCTTGCTTATCTTCACGACGCTCTAAACGCTCTTGACGCTCTTTGTCAGTTTCGGCTTTAGCAAACTTCTTTTTGCTTTCCTTGTCGAATTTGACATCTTTTTCGAGATCCTTAATTTCTTTCTCGTCATTGTCAATAGCGTCCTCTTCGTGCTCTTCTTTTTGCTTCTTCGTGTCTTTCTTCAGCTCCTTCTTATTAATTTTATCCCACTCTTTTTTGGTCTTGGCGTCAGAATCACTAACGGTGACACCAAATTTCTTGGCGGCCTTTTTAATATTTTTTAGAGCTTCCTTTTTTGCTGAAGGAGATAAATCCGATTGACCTAAGTAGGATAAGGCGCTACGAACATGATCGGCATCATTAATAGGAAATTTTCTTAATGAACGAGGCTCAGTCTTTCCGTCGACTTTTTTTCCGCCTGGCTCAATATAGGCGAAATCGGAATCAGGAAGGTTGTTGCGTTCTTCAGTTGTAAGCTTTTTAGCTTCCACACGGGTTAGCTCTACTTCAACAGAGCCATTGTTAAAATTGAATTGGGATTTTAAGTCTTGCATTTTTTAAAGGAGTTGTAAGGTTATGTACACAAAAGTTACTGGGTATGAGAAATGATTTTAATTTTCATCGCCTTTAAGATAGTCCGTGACTGACTTGCCTGACTCCCAAAATTTACAGCTCCAATAGCGAGCTTTCCATTTTGGGCCAGGATTATCACAGTTATGTCGGGCTCTAAAATTCTTACGGCGATCAGGATCGTCTCTTTTGATTTCCATATTAGGGTCCCCAAAATTTACTTTAACTACATTGCCTTTTTCGTTTTTAACATAAACAGCAAATTTCTTTGGTCCGTCAGGTGTGCGAAAAGGTTTATTGAGTTTTTTTTCTTTAGCCGCTTTACTTTTTAAAATTTCCTCATGACGCTTCATAAATGTTTCATGATCTTTTCCAGGCATATACATTACCTTACCATCTTCCATGCGGTGAGGATGAGTTCCTGTTAAGCCCATTTTTTCAGACTCTTCCTCTGCTTCCTCTTCTGTTTCAAACATGTGGGCCATAGGGTCTTCAGCAGCTAGCCCTAATTTTTCTAATTCTACTTTAGCCGTAAGTAAATCTTCGACAGTAGGTTCAAATTCGCCATGTTCTGAAATGCATATGTCAGAGGCTTTAGCTATATCTTGGTCCGCTTTACGGTAAGAATCTTTAACTTTTCCTCCACGCACCATTTTCAGAAACATATTAACTCGCGCCATCGCCCATTGGCCACGGGTTTTTCCTGGACGGTGACTCGAAGAGAAGGCTCCTGCGCCCCTGCGGTAAACTTTTTTAAGCTGAGAGAGTGTTACTTTTTTACTATGCTTTTCGTTATGTTCTTTTACTTTATTTTTTAAAGCAGTAATGACTTTTTCAGAAAAAGTTATCTGGGGTCCATCTTTACCTGCGCTTCCAGGTTTATTTTTGGAAGAGCCCTTTTTGCGTTCAGAAGGCTTAGCAGGAGTTTGGGCCCCGCTTTTAGGACCACTTTTTTTAGCAGCTAGTATCTTATCAGAAAAATCGCATTCCATAGTTTAAAAGAGGGTGAATATAATAATTCATACACTACTTCTCTTTTAACTGAGAAATCTTATCACTATGATAAATCAAGGCAGCAGGATAAGTTTCCAACTCATGCTCGGTAGAAATTTCTAATATATCATTCAAAGGCAGGAGCTCTACTATTTTATCAAAATTAGCAATGCATTCCTCAGCCATTGAAGTCCAGTTTTCCATTTCATTTCCTGCTACGACGGATTGGCATAATTGATCTAAAAGAGTATTGTCTTTTTTAGACAAGCGTTTCTTACTAATCTGTTTTTTTAAAGCTTTTGCTGCATTAGCACGAAGTTCTTCCGTGGAGGCGACTACTTCTGACAAATAAGCTCGGCTATATCTTTTTTCAGGATTAGAAGAGCTAGGAGGTCTACCCGCTTCTTTATTGGGCCCCTTAGCAATAGGAGCCACAGCAACATCACCATTTTCATTAGTCCTGGGAACGGGAGCTCCTCCAACTAAAGGATTATAATAACCTTTTTCTCTCGCCTCTAAGAATTTCTTTTGGGCTGCTGCTAAATCACTACTTTCAGGATAAATGCCTGTTTTGATAGCCCGCAACCCTTCTTCTGGCGGAAGCACTCCTAATTCCATTAAGCGGGTAGTTACACGGTGCAATTGCAATTCATCTTTTAAATCAATTTCTGCGAATTTGGCTATAGGATATTTTCTAAAACCCATAGATTTGCATACTAATTTAATCTGAGGTTGAAGAAAATCATTTAAGAAAGAATTCCTTGCCTCTTTGAGTCTTTCTAAAAAGATCTCAGCTTTTACCATTGTGCTGGCATATCGCTCTTGGCCAACAATAACGTTCTGGAGGCCTTCTTTAATATCTTCGTTTACGATTTGATATTTTTCAGGACCAATAACTTTATTTAAGTCAGGAATAATAAATTCAGCTTTTGTAGTATAGTCACTAACTAATACTCTACCAATACTTTCATTACGAAAGAGTTGTTGCATGGCATGCATATTTTGCGGATTAATACCTCCTTTATCAGGAGTGTTGCCCATGGTAATTAAAAGAATAACGTTTTCAATAGTACGACAAATTGCAGCGTCAATTTTCTTTAACTCCATCTTCCAGTTTAAGTCTGCTAATACAGGAAAACCAAAAGGAATAGCAAAAGGTTCGTAATCTTGCTTTTTATAAAAAGCGTAAGTAAGCTTGGTAGGATCTAATGGCATAGATACCCCGCGTTTTCCCCAACCACCATTTTCCAATAGCTCGCGCGTCGCTGGATCTAATGCTTCTAGAATTTCGACATCCTCTTCTGTTTTAGCGTTGACTAGGCGTTCGATTTCATATTCAGACAACACCTTTCTGTATACTCCTCGACCAAAACCAGTAGTACGATAAGCTATAACATCAAAAGGGTTAAGAACAATATATCTTAAAGGTATTTTACCCGTGTCAATTTTACTGCCATATACCAAACTTAACTTTTGAAATTCTTCTGCATCAAACTTACCGTCAATTCTATAAATAAAAACATTTCCTGACTTATAGTATTCCCTGAAAAATTGATCAGTAATTTTCCATATATAAATCTTGCGAAACCATTTATTGACAAAGTCTCTTGAAGCCTTGGATCCTCCCTCCAGATATATGTCAGAGTTAGCGAACTCCGCCATAATATCAATAGCATTTCTAAATATCGCAATGTTAGCGTAAGCTTTTTGGCATAAAAGTACGGCCTCTCTAACATCTACACCTTCGGTACTATAATCATACGGCAACATTCCATCTCGAATGTTTGCATAATTATTATATTTAGGTAAAGAAGCTACAAGGTTTTGTCTTGCGGTAGTGCCTGCAACGGGATTAGTGGTATGTCCTGTTCGAGAATAATTAGCTTTACTACTATGGCTATAAAAGCTATCCCCTGCCAACATAGGTTCCCAAGGCGCTTTGTCCGAAGCTAATAAATCATGGAGCGGGGCAGGCTTACTTGCCTCAGCTCTATTGCCCTTAAAACGTTTCCAATAATCCGACTTTTTAGTATATTTTCTTTTGGCCATATGCCTATATGATACACAAGTCAAAGTCAAAAGTCCACAAAAGTTAACTTTTAACTTTAAAAAGTATATTTAAAAATATCTAAATCTTTTTCGTACACCTTTTCTACAATTTTTTTTGCTTCTGTAGAGTAGTACTCGGAGTAATGCCTTTTGCGTTTTAAATTTCTACTATGTCGCAATTCGGGGACCTCCCCATAAGGGTCAAGATGGCGGTATATAAAATTAAAGTCTTCTTTTAGCTTTTCAAACCTTCCTACAAACGAAACAAAAACCTCCCCTGTGTTTCTTGCAATATCTAAAGGCTTACATAAAAATCTATATTGAGGAAGATAATGAATATTATAGCGGGTCACAGGATGAAACAAGTCTTCTTGGTTTAAATAATGAACGCAAAAATCATTGAAATCTTCATGCTTTTCGGTATCTTTATTTATATTGAGTTCTGAGCCCTCAAATTCTTTTCGTTTTTTAGAGTATAAAAAAGCAGACACTAAACGGTCAAAAGGATTACGAACAAAAGCTGTTGAAAAATAATCTTTACCAAAATACTCTTCTCCCAAAAATACATTGTAAGGATAGTATAAGTGTGGGTAATCAAAAGACTGGTCGAATTCTAAAAATTTCACACCTTTTTCATAGCACTGATTTAAATTTACTCCTGCACCTCCTGTAGGGGCTAGTAAACCGAGTATTTGAGTATATTCTCTTTTATTTTTTAGATTCACCTCTACTCTGGTTGGTAGCAATCTTTCTTTATCTAGGAGTGCTAATTCCTGCATAACACTAGTCCCTGCTGTTTTAGGAATATGTATAAAAGAAAATTTATTTTTTACAGAAATAAGCATTTTAAATTAAAGTCGTTATTTTATAAACATAGGTACAAAGGTTTGTACACTTTCAGCAGCCTTTGCGTGCTGCATATCATAATATAATTTAATCATCCACGCGCCAAGCACCAAAGCTGAATACGAGTCCTTTCGTGCTTTATCTGGGCCCGTTTGCCTTTTTAAGTTTTGAGGTAAATCAAAAGTTTGAGTTCCTTGAGGCGACGTGGTAATTTGAATCAAGGCGCATTCAGATTTAGTCAAGTTAACCATGTCATATTGATGCTCTACAAAATCAATCATTTTAGCTGATGCACTTTGCTTCTCAAATATAACGTCTGCATTTCTTAAAAATTTTAAATTATCAATAGGGATTTTTTTACTTTTTTGGGAATGATAGTTATCATTTGTAGCTCTTGCAGCAAACCATATTTTCTTGTGGTCAAAACATGCTTGAAGATGCTCGTTAGCTCTTCTAATCCATGCGCTAGTTGGTTTTTGCAAATGGCAGATAGTCTGGGTCTTCAAATTGTATTCTTGCTTGCCTTTAATTAAATTTTCCTTGTAGTTCTCGACGTTATCAAAGTCGGTAGTTAAGGTATTTATTTTTAATTTGTTTTTCTTGAATAACTCACTTTCATTGACTGCATTTAAAAACTGCACGCCACCATTGTAGTCACCACAGATGGCTACAATATTAAAATTAGTTATTAGATAATAAAAATAGAAAATATGATCTTTTAAACGAGACCCAGACAATGCATAGCTGTGAACCAATGTTCCCGTCTGGGTTTCATCAGATAACTTAAATATATGCATTGCGAAGTCATCACTGCTTTCACTTTCTGCCCATGAAGGGTCAAAGGATAAAATATATTTATCAGAAGGATTACCTGCAACTTCAATAGCTGGCTCTTCCCCATCTGCAATTGTGCAACTCGACATTCTTGAAATTTTAAAATATCCTGAGCTGTCATCGGTAAATGTCGCGCCAAATTCTCGATCAAACTGACTTTGACTCATGGAGGCCTTAGCCTGATTAACAAGATTTTGATCATAAAGTTGCTTAGGGGCGCAATCATATGAAAATTGCATAACTACCCTTTTAGCAGAACTTCCCTTTTCCTCAGGGACCCTACCCTCCACAAGATGCTCGAAGGTCTCATATAGTTTATATAAATATTCAAACTTGTATGAAGCAGAAGATAGCATTATCAATTTATTGTTAGGCCATTGATAGCGGTCTTCTTCATTCATTTTCCCTTTTTCTATCATAGCCGTCTCCGCATTGTACAAATCTTCTCGATCAGTAGGATTCTCTACTACTGACAAAAACGGAACAATAACCTCGTTATAAATTCTTTCGGGCATCAATAACATCTCATCAATAATGATTCGTTGAAATCTAAAACCACGCAATTTCTCACCATCACCCAAAGGTAATGCATGAATGCGGCTTCGGCCCAATTCCAGTGTCCACTGGTCATTTTGCTTGGATTTTTTGGTAATGCACTGCGCCAAAAACTTGGCTTCAGGCTTGGCTGCGATATCCTCAATTTTACGGAAAATCATTTTAGCCTGCCTAAAAGATTTGGAAAGAATACCGATCTCTACTCCTTGATTCAGGATAGCATCTAAGAAAGCGAAGATCGCTGTTGAGAAAGACTTAGACATGCCTCGAGACCATATTCCTAAGAAATAGTCCGATTCCATCATAGACTTTACTGCCATATGCTGAAAAGGGAATAGCTTTACGCCTGACATTAAATCTACAGCAAATGTAGTATTCTGCTTTAAAAACTGATAAAGCAAAACTTTAGCTTCTTTTTCTTCAAGAAAGCCTTTTTTATCAAGAATAAGATTATTAATGTCCCTCCACTCATTCTTACGTTTTTTTTGTTTTCCTTCACTCCAACTCATGGCCATTTCCTTAATTGTTCAGGATCTAAAAAACCTTCACAGTAGGCATACCAAAGATCCATCCATATGTCTACAGGTTTGATATAAACATCATAAAAATTCATTTCCCTCATCTTCTCTCCGTCTCCCTCTCTCACCATAAACCTACCATCATCTATTATATTAATAAACCCAGGAATACATTTATAATGTTGCTTCGCCTGTTTAGTTCTTACCACTAATTCCATTTTGCTCTATAAAGTATTGAACATCTGCTTGCCACAGCTCTTTTCCAAAAAATAATAACCTTGGGACAATCCTCTCTGAAGCTTCCCTGCTGCCTGTGAATATAAACTGGCATTTTCTAGGATAATCCCTTATCAACTTCCTCATATTATAATAAATATAATCTAAGTTGGCTGCGAACTCTCGCATTTTAGGGTTTCGATCTTTAGACGACTTATGTTTATTGATGGCGATAGCAGCCTTCAATCTATCGTTGTTGTTTTTGATTTGCTCTAAATCGCTTTCAATAACAATGTATAAAAAGCTGTCAAACTGAACTACTCTGTCCATTTCTTTTTGAAACCTTTTGAACCCACTACTAAAGGTTATTAAAAAATCCCCCTCACTCTTGCGGTCCACAAAAGTATAATTATAGTTGTCCCCGCCCAACGTATAGTCTCCAAAGTCCAACTTTACCGATTCAGAGTTTTTAAAAGTTAAAGGTTGCTGCTCTCTCGTATCAATGAAGATATTCAAATCGTTAAATTTTTCGTCTTCTACAAAAAATTGTTCTTTGACTTTTTTATTATATAAAGGCTCTACCTTTGCAGCTTCGCAGGCCCAAGTGTAGCTCCCAAAGACCTTCTTGTAAAGGTCTAGTGGCGGCATCTCCTTTTGCAACATCTCTAAATGACACGGCCCAAATTTAAGCTCTTTTTCTTTTACTCTCCGAGTAAGCTGTTCTAAAATATAAGGCTTCACCTCCTCAATGGGAGCAGTTGAACACCATTCAATTAATTGATCATAATTTGCGAAGTCTTTATTAAAGTAGTCAGACCTATTTTTAAATGGGAGAGGTTCTCCAGTAAGTTTATTTAAACGAGGAAAATGCCTACAGTAATACTCGGCCTGCGTTATCTTGTGGCCTTTTAGGTGAGCATGCAATCCGCGAATCGTGTCAAAAGTTTTTTCGCAGACTTGACAGGTTGTTTCTTCATTTGCCATGGTATTCTTCTGCGTGACCTTCCTTGACCAGCATTCGATTTAAAATGATGCCGTCTTTTATTAACTCTCCGAGCACACGCCCATATTTACCAAGACCGTGGCTTTTTAGGAATAAACCTTTATGTTTTTCTTCGCAAGCCCCTTCGCTTACAATTAATTCTTTTAATCTTTCTTTAGCAGCTAATCCGCGTTTCTTTTCTTCTTTGTCGCGAGTCCGTGTTTCAGGAGTGTTGATGCCATACAATCTTATTCTTTTTTTTACAGTCGTATGAAAGCCTAAGTCAATAATTACGTCAACGGTGTCGCCGTCCACTACTTTTACTATTTTTTCTATGCGGTAATAGTACATAACAGTTCATCCGCGCCTTTCGCGTAAAAATCATATGCTTCTCGGTCAGACTTACGCCCTACAAAATTATCTGAATTAAATTTAGGGTTAGCTAAGGCCGAAACAATACTGAACCCACCATTAGTACATAAAAGTGTGTCAGCGTTAATTAAATAATAAAAGTCTTCATCAGGATTCAAACAAGATCTCCAATTCACCTTGATGCCTAATTCGTTACAAGCACCTTCTAGTTGATGAATTGTTTGGTCGTTTTCTTCTAATGTGCGAATCTTTTCTTCTTCCGACACTCGTGCGGGATGATGATAGAAACTTACAAACGTTACGCTTTTAGGTTTTATATATTTTAGCCTATTAATTATAGTACTTACTTCACTAGTCGTAATACGCTTAGTGTCGCCAATTCTTAAGTGAACGACGCATTCATTTTTTTTGGGTTTTTCCCATCCTTTTTCTTTACCTAGTTCTAAAGTAATTCGGCGTAACTTGTCTATGTCTATATTCTTACCTTCTTTTCGGCATTCCCAGAGGTATTTATTTAAAATCGTATCTTTAAAGAACAGAGTCTGCATAGGTTCACAAATAACTACAGCTTCAGCATCATTGCGATGCAATACCGCATCACCAATGCGATACTCATTTTTAAAGTTGTGTCCTTTTAGGAAATCAATCGGTTTCATGTAGTTCCGCCTCAATAATGTTGATCATTACTATATCGCTCAAATTTCTAACAGGAACATCTCTTCTGAATGCAAGTCCTTTTATTAATTGACCCAAACTTAAATGATTATGTTTCTTCCATACTTCTTTTACTTTATCTAGCATATGATCTATTTCTTGATCACTTCTGTATTCAGTAGTACCCATTCTAAATTTAATAGTGTGTTTCATTTATTATAATTCTTGAGGGTAAATTTTTAAATCTTCATCACTAAAACGTCTACGCTTGCCGATCCAACCCTTTCTTTGCAAGAAGAAAAATAGGTTTGTAAATAAACGCGGCACTTTAAGTACTGTGCCCTCGGTATTAAAAACTTTAGGGGGATTCGCATGCAACACTCTCGCTAACACAGGGCCGCCTTTAAATGTTTTACAATTATCTAATATCACCCCTCTAACCTTAGGTCTGGGCACATCATCATAGTCTGTCCAATTACCTAGGTCAATACATGCACCATCATACCACTTTTTGTATTTTCCCATAAAGGTACATTCTTTAAAATAAATAGTGTGAGCTCCACCTTTTATAGTTGCATGATATTTAGCGTCCCCAATAGAAAAAACACACTTATCAAACATAATATTCGAGCCTCGCACAATATCTACGCAATCTTCGTAACCCCCAAAGATAACCGTATTATGCACATAAACATTAGAGCAAAATGATAACTTTAAACCCTCAGAAGCTCCCCGCCCATCAATAACGCAATTATCAATTAATATTGAATACTGGTCTTGGCCTGGACGCCATGCAAAATTTAGGGCTGACGAATCAGAAAGCTTATCAGGAGCAGCTTCCGCAGCAGCAATAAATTTTTTATCCTTAACATGAATGTCATAATTGTCAGGCTTTAATTGCGTCATAACACATCACCTTTAGAAATTCCCAGCACTCTAGCTTTCCACTGAGGCATTTTTTCAAATCTTTCAGCCTCTTCCTCAACGGCCTGCTTCTGCAACTCTGCAATTCTTATCATAACCTTGCGCTCTTCTTCGTCCTGGAATAATTGAACTAAATTTAATATACTGGCGTTTTCTTCGCGCCGATTTGCTATGCGTTTAGCTCTGTCCCCACTTAAGCGCATAATTAGAGACTCCATGCGTTTTTCGCATTGATTATACTCTTCGCTCTTGGTTTTAAGTAATTCCGCAAGGCGAATGCTCATGTCTTGCTGCTCTTCGGCCTCATTGAACATTCTATTTAGTTTTTCAACGTGGGCAGATATATTTTTTAAATTTATATAGTCTACGCATACATTGATGTAAAGATTTACCTCGTCAGCAGATAAATCAGGCTTGTCCCATGTGGCCCTGATGAATTCCGCCTCGAAGAGCTCTCGGTCTAAACTGGCGTTGTAATTATTAATAACGCTGTTAAAACGAGGAGCATGTAAAAAAGAAATTAAAGCCTCTATGCAGTTTTTGTCCTGTAAGGCTAGCCTTTCTACTTTTAAGTCTTCTGAGGTATATTTGTTTATTTTTCTAGCAGCTGAAAGAAGGGTCGTTGGCGCAGTATAGCTATTGCCAACCGAATCTTCCATCGGATCGATTTCGTCTGGAGCGTGTTCCTTGAGGTAGTTGTTGACTTCGAGCATTTCTTTACTCAGTGGAGTCATGTTAACTTCAGGGAACAAAACACTAGAAATTTGAAAGGCGGACATGCCGTCTTTGGCGTATTCTATAATGAACTCCTTTTGTTCATCAGTAAGCACTAAGTCCTGCTTCTTCCTTTCTCTAGTGTTGAATCCAAAGCCCTCATCGATTAAAAATTTTCTTACAGCACGACCCTCCTTGCTTCGGCCGTCTATATCGGGGTTGTCAAATAACTTTCGCGTTAATTCAATTAAATCAGGAGTTGTCGCATGGTTTTCGCGCAACCATTCTTTTTGTTCTAGTGTTAGTTTCATTAGAAGACGTCTACGATTGATGGGTCACTAGATGGCCGCATCTTATTAATTGCTTGGTCTAACAATTGCGCAGCCTTTTTAATTAATTGTAGTTGAATTTTTAGTTGTTCATTCTCAAGCTCAAGTTCCGCAATGCGATCTTTTAGCAGTTGTTCATGCGTGTAATTTGTTCCACTCATTGCTCTTCGTTCCTCCAGTTTAAACACCATTGGTAACTTCGGGTGTTTATTTCTTTTAATTCTTCTTTATTTAGATAACTCGAGACCGAACGTAGGTTGGTCTGCAACGTATCAATAAGAACCAGCAAATCGCCGCGTTCTTTTTTTAATTCATGTATTTCTCTTTTGGGGTCCATTAAAATATAATGATGTCGCTGTTCTCAAGTATCTTCGCGGCTTTTTCTTTAAATTGCTTCTTTAAGTTTTTGATCTGCTTGTAACCTGCTTTTCTTCCTTTTTCGGTTGTTTTATATCCTAGCTTTTTTGCAACGTCGTCTTCGTCCATGTGTTTAATAAAAAGCATGTCGTATATCTCATATTGTCGCGAATTTAAAACCTTCTTCATCGCCTTGTGCAATTTATTCTCCGCAGTAGTGAAATCAAAAGCTGTGTCAGGGGTCGAGTAAACCTCGTGAGAATGGCTTTCCATAGATAAAGGCATCTTGACCTCATACGCCGCTTTCTTGCGCTTTTCCCATTTTGCATACAATGGACATTCTGCGCACTGAGTTCCGCTTTCAGTGAAACTGCAAAAACCTTCTGCGAAGCTTTCGTTGTCAGATGCACTAGATCCCTGGTTGAAAGGGCAGTTGATACATGGCTTTGCGAAACTTGTGTAATTGTTCCGCAAAATGTTTTTCATCTGATTACTGATGATTTTATTTAGCCACGGCCGTAGGGGTCGCTCTTGGTCCCATTGGTCCCATTTTTTAGCAACGTGAGCACGAATAATTTGCTCTACGTCTTGGAAGTCAAACCAACCTAGTGAATGAAGATACCATTTGTTGCGCCGCTTGCACAACTCTTCATCAACTATTTTGCATTTGTCTTGGTAAGTGTATTTTTCTTCACTCACCTATGTCGTCAGTTGGCCTTCTCGATTTGCACATTTCAATACTCTGCTGAAGCTCTTCTTCAGGAGTGCGGTTTCTTTCCGCTTCAGATACGGCAGGACGAACAAATCTTTCTTCACTCCCAGACTCTTCAGGGTTTTCAGATAATTGTTGTTTAATTAATGATCCTATGGTAGTCTTTGTTTTGTTTACGGAGATGTCATATTCTAATTTGCTAATCGCAGGTACATAAGAATCGTCCACTTCCTCGGTCTCTATTGCCGCTTTGGGAGCTAGAGAAGCTCTAGCAATAGGAGTAGTCGGTGTCCCACAACTAGAACAGAATTTAGGTTTTTGCACGGTATATTCGTGCTTGCAGCCACAGTTTGAACAATATAACGTCTTCATATATTATATATAATAATAAATTGAAAAAAAAATTCTATTATGCAAGGTAGCCCCCAATGATCCGCGCTTGTTGTTTGAGATTGTTTAAATCAGGGTTGCACTCGCTTTTGGAACTCTTTACGAAATCTACTCCTAGTAATCCAATTATTTTTCCATTTAATGTTTTAATAGGTGTTGCGTAAAAAGCTTCTGCGCCTCGGTCTTGTAACATGTTTTTAAAACTAGCATCCTCAATGGTGCTTATGTCAGTACAGCAAGATCCGCCCTCTTTTATCAGTTCATCAATAAAATAGTGGAAATTAGATACGCGCATGCTTTGCACATTCATCGCTTCTGCACTAATGCCATCGCTGACTACTTCATAGGTGCAACTAAATTTTTGTTGAGAGCCGCCAGAATAATATACCTCGCCATTGTGAAATTCATAAACATACGCGCGATCACTTCCTAAGTCCGTTAAAACGTAATCTAAAGCCGTGTAAACGTTTTGGTTCCGACGAGAGTGTTCGTGGAGAATGTTTTTTTCTTTTTGTTTCATATCGTATTTATGACGAAGCCATAAACTAAGAACCGTTGCGCCTAATGTGGCGAACGCAGTAATGATTGATGCGAAAAGGGTTTCCATTAATTTTAATTAATTTTGTTGATTAAATCTTCTTTTATCTTATCTATTTTTTTATGTAACATATACACGTCTTGCCTTCGGGCTTCTAAAACATTTTCAGCCTTCTCCCAGTAATAATGCATTTCTTCTTTTAATTCTGTCTTTACTCTGTCTACACGATCTCTTTCGTCTCGTGTTTCTTCTCTTAATTCACTTTTAGTAGAATCTATTCCTGCTTTTAATTCATCGTCTTTATGACGCTCTTCGCTTTTGAAGGCGTCTAAGGATTTTCGCAAACCTAAAATCTCACTCCTTAAATATTCTACAGCCTTAGCTGAGATCTGTTCTGCCTGCTTAATGTCATTCATGATGGAACGAATGATAAAAGCTACTGAACCCGTAATGAAAGCGCCACACACACAGATGGCAACCGCTGTTATAATACTAACTTCGCTCATTACCTTCTTACTCTACCAAAAAATGCTCCTGCTATCGCACTAAGCAAATGACTGTCTGATGGTAAAAAAGTAATTCCTGGTAATTCCAAGTATTGTATACGTTCTGCTGGTTCTAATAAAAATAAAAAGCCCCGACTTGTTTCGCTGAAAGCAAAGTAAACGGGCACGTCAAAGAAAAGTGGGCCGACAATCCTAACTCCAATAATACATGTAAATGCCATTAGGGCCAGAATAGCTGTCGTCCAACCAAATAATAGCTTCGGTATTTGAGCACGGACATTATTTTGATTATGGCTTTCTAATTCAGCCCAATCTCGATCCATAGCTTTTTCCATCCGACGGTCTTCCCCACTCTGCATCCACTTATCTATAATCGCTCGCAATACGAACGTTACAATAAACGTTATGACTTGGGGAGGAAACATTTTAACAACTAATAATTACACTTAATTAGTTTCTTCTAAACGCTTTATGATGAATTTTAGTAATTCACTACGCTTAATGTCATTAACGCCGAATTTGAAAGTATGAATGCCCTGACTCTTGCTTTCTTCATCGGTAAATCTATCGCTCATTGCACGATAGCCGCTTTTTCCGCTAATGTCACTCTGCATGAAATCTCCGCAAATAAATAATTTAGAGTTTTCGCCTAATCTTGTGATTAATGTTGTTAATTCTTTGAATGTGAAATTTTGTGCCTCGTCGGCAACTACGATTTTGTTTCTCCAGTTAGCACCTCTTAAAAAATTAATGGGTATCGCATCTATCCTTTTTTCATGCAATAATCTTTGGTAATCCGAAACCTTAAGTAATTCTTCAAGCTTGTCCTTTAAAGGCAGCATGTAAGGATTGAACTTTTCGTCAGCATCGCCAGGAAGGGCTCCCATGTTTCGATCTGCGCTTTCAGCTATTGTACGGACATACGAGATCTCCAAGTCTTTGTCTGCCGATAATAAACGAAGTGCCGCATAAATCGCTATATATGTCTTTGTACTCCCTGCGGGGCCATTAATAAACATTATGCTCGTTTTAGAGTCTAACGCTAAATCTACAAATCGTTTTTGTTTTTCTGTAAGCCTATGGTTCTTTATATAAAAGAACGGGTTATTTATTTCCTCGCCAATATAAGGCGATTCGTCGTCGTGATGAATTTTTTTTCTTCGCGCCATTATCTATAATTACACTTTATTCGTATAGGGTGGAAATATTTTAGAAGTGGTCGGGCTTTTTCTTTATCTTTATATTTTAGGTTGAAGTCTATAGGGCTTCGGATTTTTTTTGGTTAAGCGTTTTAATTGATTTGGCTAACTTGCCTCGCATTTATGAAAAGGGTGGGGGTCGGCTGTATGAATGAAGAAAGGGCCCCCCGCCGCCTTTGTGAAGTTCCCTTTGTTTGAAAATCTTCGATTTGGGGGAGGGTTCAAGCGGTTAGCTGGTATACACTATGCTCGCCCCAACCTAGCCATTGCGTAATGTCCACCAACCTCTCGATGTTGGCCTCGACAGTTGCAAGGTTCAAAATAATGTCGTTCTTTTTAGGTGAGTAAAAAATATGCTCATGCGACATGATCACGGCTTCGTTGGGCAATTCGTCAATAGTAGTCAAGACGTACATTATTCAATTCCTTTGTTGTGGTGTTTAGTGATTTCTTCAAGTCTGGACTCATCAAATCCCAGCAGTTCGTTGTAGCGTTCCATGCTGATCTTTTCAGATTCAAGAACAACAACCTTGTTGCGCCCGTTGCGCTCAAACCAGTTGCGGCCGCAGGCATCGTCAAGTGTGATGCCATAGCCCGAACGAATGTCTCTGCCCCAGAGTTTTTCCACTCGGTCGCCGTTGCCGTTAAAGTAAAGGACTTCATAGCGAGCGGTGAATGCGTGTGTGTTTTTCATAATGGTTTTTTGGTTTGTGGTTTTAATCTTAATTCTGTACCTAGTATGACAGTTTTTTGCGTGTGGTCAAATCTTTTTTTCAATTAATTTTTCACGCAACGAGAGGCGAAATTCTTGGCCTCTTCTTCTCCAATGGCTTCGGCAATAAAGTCTTGAACTTCGTAAGCAATGGAAGCGATTGCATCCTGTGCAATCTTCTTGTGTGCATCGGTTGCATTCCATGGCAAGGAAGGAATCAGGTACTCTAGGTTGATGCGGGAGCCGAGAGCGTCGACGAGAACTTGATTGGATTTTTTCATAATGGTTTTTTAATTAGTGGTTTTCTTTAAGGTTATGCGTATAGTTTGACAGAAAATCGGGTCGAGTCAACCCCTAATCGAAAAAAAATAAAGTTTTTTTTCTGCATTTAAAGGTTGACAAAAAATTTTTGGCGGGGGCCCGATGGCCCGCGAGCCCAGTCATAGAGCGGGCTGGCGGCCGATGGCTAATTAAAAGTTAATATTCGTTGATAAAACTAAAGCCACGGCAGCCACTCCGTTTGTAAAGGTAGCGGTCAGTAGTTTTTTTCATGGAGTTCTTCAGCTCTTTTATGAAGCGCAAGGCGTCCCCAATTGTTTTGAAATCTTGGTGGGCAGGACGAAAGTAAATTTCCCCCGCATTTCGGACTAGATAGTTTAGACAATAAGGTTGTGTGGTCATGATCTTTTTTTCTTTCTTTTGTGGTTTTCTTTAAGGTTATGCGTATAGTTTGACAGAAAATCGGGTCGAGTCAACCCCTAATCGAAAAAAAATAAAGTTTTTTTTCTGCATTTAAAGGTTGACAAAAAATTTTTGGCGGGGGGCCCGATGGCCCGCGAGCCCAGTCATAGAGCGGGCTGGCGGCCGATGGCCAATTAAAAGTTAATATCTATTCGGTCGAGGCTTCAATAAACCTTTTAGAGTCAAATCTTGGATTGAGCTTTTCAAATGCCCTTGCAAGGTTTTTAGCCAACTGCGTCAAATGGAATTGGGAACAGTTCAAATCGGTTTGGGCTTCTCCGAGTTGGGCGTTCAATTGTTTTGCGATGAGTTCAAAATGTTTCTTGGTCATGGTCTTTTTCTTTCTTTTATGGTTTAGTTAAACATTGCAAGCATTGCAGGACTAACTGCGCCCATGTCAACTTGCTCTTCGTCTTCTTCGTCAACTACGTCAACGTCATTGGTGCGGAGAAGTTCGACTTCGTCGCGGATGTCGTCCTTCGTGGTTGCAAGCGCGGATCCGTCAATTGCTTGCTCGGCATCTTGCTCGGCCTTAAGCTCGGCAAAAATGTTTTGGAATTCTTGTGGGAGTGAGGATATGTTTTTCATAATATGGTTTTTTTATCTGGTTAATCTTAATCTTTTAAGAGTATGACGGAATTTTGTATCGAGTCAAGTTTTTCTGAAAGTTTTTTTACTTTTTTAATTGTTCCGAAATAGATTGCAAAAGTCCTTCGCAGAAACCAATTGAAACCTTTCCTTGTCCTTCTGCCTCCAGCGTCTTCAATGTGTTTGTGAAAATCTTAATCTCCCGCCGTGCGTCTTCGGCTTGGCTTGTCAAACGCTTTGCGGTTTCCCGTGCGGCGTTGAGTTCTTGGACTGTGAGATCAACTTCATCTTCGAGTGCGTCGATCAATTGTGAGTGTGTCATAGTGGTTTTTTGGTTTGTGGTTTTAATCTTAAGTTTCCCCTAGTTTGACAGAATTCTGTATCGAGTCAACCCCTAATCGAAAAAAAAATAAAGTTTTTTTTTCTGCATTTAAAGGTTGACAAAAAAATCTCGGCGGCGGGGCCGATGGCCCGCGAGCCCAGTCATAGAGCGGGCTGGCGGCCGATGGCTAATTAAAAGTTAATATCTATGCAGCAGGCGGCGCATGGTTAAGAACGGAGTCCAAGATGACGCCCGCTCACGGAGAGAAAGGTATTTACTTACCTACAAAAAAACCGCCGAGGGGAAAAACCACTAACCCCCCGACGGAACCATGTATCATGTCACTAAAAATATTATTTAGTAAAGTACGCCCATAGCAACATAACCCCCACCACAGCCAACCCTAGTTCTAGCGAACTCATGATTCTGCGCCCTCCTCGGCAAAGGCCTTATCCATTGCGTCGATGTCTGCCTCTCGGTTATCATCTTGCCAATTCTCAAAGTCGGGACAAGTTTGAGCGAGGCGTTCAAGGGAATCGGAGTGAGCTAATGTTTCAATGTTCATAATAATAAGGTAGTAGGTTTCAGGTTAATTGCAAGGATTTTTTTAAAAAAGATTCCAAGGTAGGACTGGGTCCCGCTTGACAACTTCGACAACCTGAATAATGTTGCTGTCTTGAGCAAGGAGAATATCGTTCATCTCCCAGATGGACAGCTTGCCATCGGTTTCCATTGTGACGCCAGGCTTAATTACGGAATTGTTTTCTGGGTCGATGATATCAATTTTTAGTTGGTGCATGGTTTTCTTTCTTTTGTGGTTTTAATCTTAATCTTTTAATAGTCTGACAGAAAATCGGGTCGAGTCAAGCGATAACTTCAAAAGTTTTTTCGGTGAATAACCAGAAAGTGCCTTTGACCATCCCCTTGACATTTGCAGGGCGAAAAAATGTGCCGCCCAGCGGTGACGTGTCAGTGTGGACTTCAACGACATCAAAGACATCCCCGACTTGAAGAAGGTGGTCGTTGATGCGGAGCGGCTTGATAACTTTTACTTTTTTGAACATGAGAATAGTCTGACAGAAAATTGTATCGAGTCAACCCCTAATCGAAAAAAAATAAAGTTTTTTTTCTGCATTTAAAGGTTGACAAAAATCTCGGCGGCGGGGCCGATGGCCCGCGAGCCCAGTCATAGAGCGGGCTGGCGGCCGATGGCCGTGAACGCAGTGATAGAGCGGGCTGGCGGCGCATGCTTAAGAACTGTGCCCAAGAGGGCGCCCGCCGACTGAGGGAATGATATTTACTTACTTATTAAAAAAGTGGACAAATATTAATAATGCTTGTTCCATCATTTTAAATCTTTTCTCTCACAAATTAAACCTTTATCTAGGTTCCAGATTTTTGTTCTAGTTTTTTGTGCTTGGTGTCTAGCGAATTGATACGCCTTGACTTGGCTAGTGAATTGTTCCAATAGCTTGCCGTGAAAACGTACCTCGATCCAGTTGTCTAGGTTTTCGTGTCTTTGAATAGTGACCATGATACTTTACTTCGAGGAAGGTAATTGTCCAAGCAGCTTCTGCAATTCAATTAACTGGGTGGTCGCCCAATCAATATTCATTTGAGCCATTTCGTCACCAAGGTTGGCCCGCTGTGCATTGTCTTCAATAATTTGATTTAGTGTTTCAATAGTCATATGGTTTTTTTACTTTCTATAATAATAGTCTGACGTTTTTTTGCGTTGAGTCAAGAGTTTTTTACTTTTCTAATTCTCCAAGAACAGATTGCAAAGCTTCTTGGAAGTATTCAACCGAAACCTTATCAATGTCCATGTCTTTGATGCGCTTGGATGCATTCATGAAAATTGAGATCTCTCTTTTAGCTGCATTGATCTTCCGATCATGCTTCCAGAATGCACGGCTGACATTATCTACGTCTTGCCTTTGCCTAACCATTTCCTCATGCTTGGCAGTTAGTTCTTCACGGTCGTTTTTGAATAGTTGATTCATAATGGTTTTTGTCTTTAGGTTATGAGAATAGTCTGACAGTTTTTTGCGTCGAGTCAACCCCTAATCAAAAAAAAAATAAAGTTTTTTTTCTGCATTTAAACGTTGACAAAATTCGGGGCGGGGGGCCCGATGGCCCGCCAGCCCAGTCATAGAGCGGGTTGGCGGCCCTAGTCAGAGGAATGAGCCTTTTGCCAGCGATGTTCAAAATACATCGAAGACAATAAATAAAACAGTCCGCCGAGGTTAACTGCGACAATTGTGGAGAATAATACTAGTGCGATCATATGGTTTGCCCTTTTGTTTGAGTTAAAAATTTTTATTCGTGAAACTCCTTGAAAATTACGTCAAGCGCGTCATGGTCGAGAGTTGAATCTGTCCAGCTTACGCCGTCGGGAGTCTCAAAAGCCAATGGAAATCCTTCGTTGATTTCTTTGATTCCATCGACAAAAGCGGCATACCTTAAAAAGCCATGAGCAAAATTGTAAAGTCCTTCGTCTCCGTTGATCCAAAGAGCTACGTTCCAAGTTGCGTGGTTTGTCCAGCCGTTATATGTAGTGTCAGTCATGATTTTGTTTTTTTAGGTTATATCAATGAGTATGAGGATTTTTTTTAATTGGTCAAGCGTTTACGTAAGTTTCTAACAATTTTTTTGTTTCGTTAGATGCGCAGCCTGAATAGTGTTTCCACTTTCCATCTACCTTTTTAAATAGATGAGTCCATGCACAGCTGTAATCGTACATTGTCAAAAGGCCGTTGGGCAAGAGTTCTGGTGTTCCGTAATAGTTCATGGTTTTAATTCTGTGGATGTTTTAGCTGATGTCAAACTTTTTTTCGATAAAAAAATCAGGGTCATTGCTAAAGCTAACCCAACGCCACCAAGCCTCGAGACAAGAGTCAACCCACTTGGCGCCAACGGGGACAACAAGAAAAGCTTTCTGTCCTTGTCGGCAAGCGGCCGAATCGGTCTCAAGTACAACTTGCCAGAATTGCCCATGCTCGCGCACTCGGTTTTTACCTTTACCACTTACTCCGCGCACTTTAATGAGATTGCAGCTAGGTTTTTCTGGTGTGGTGGTGTTAAATACGTTTTCCATTTTTAATCTTAAGTTTCTTCTAGTATGACAAAAAAAAGCGTGCGGTCAACTCTTTTGTGAAAAAAATTAATTTTTTTTCTTTAAAAAAACGCTTGACAAAATCGCACGGGGGGGCCCGATGGCCCGCGAGCCCAGTCATAGAGCGGGCTGGCGGCCGATGGCTAATTAAAAGTTAATGCCTTTATATATAAAAAAACCCTCCGCCGAGATCACCATAAACTCGACGAAGGGCTTGATTTGGGGTATTTGGAATAAAACGAGGAAACCGAACTAATTCCTCTTGGGGCAAATTGCTGTCAACTTATCTATTGCATCTTGTCGGTCAATAAGATATTGCATGGTTTCTTTGTTTTCCTTCTGATTCATTTCATCAAGAAGATGGTCAATCAATTGTTTTCTTGTGAGATTGAGCTTTTTGATTGCTGGATCAGTCTCAACTTGTTGTGGCGTATATGTATTCATTTTTTTATTCAATTAGTTTATATTCTTCTTCTGACAAAAACAAATCGCTTTCAAAACAATAATATTCATGCCGCCAATGCTTTTTGTTCCACACATATAAATAGGTCTTGCGATCCGAACCAGTAAAAGGAATTTCCGTTCCAGCGCATCCGACTTGGTAATCGGGATGAGCAAAGGACAACTCTCTAGGATAATCAAACTTCATAATGTGTCAGTTAATATTCCGATGGCAACAATAAAGCAAAGGCCCAGGACTACGATTGGGATCATCATTTGTAAACTCCTCTCATCATGGGGGAAATCTCTTTCATGTCAACTTCACTTTCATCATTTTCATCTACTTGTTCTTCTTCGGCATCAAGCTGTTCCAATTCATCGTCCACATCTTCACCAGTAGTAGACAGTAGTCCGTTTTCACCAATCAATTTTTCTGCGGCCAATTCTGCCTTGAGTTCATCAAAGAAAGATTGTTTGAGTCCAAGTTCTCCAAGAGCGGTTTCTAATTTATTCATGTAATTAAGTATGTGGTTTTAGTCTATGAGGTCAAGCTTCCTTTTTTCTCTGTAAGCTTTTTTTCGATCTCTTTGTTCGTTCACCCAATCGTGAACGTCATCAGCTTGAAGCTGAGTCATCAAGTAATTGAGTTGACCCATGCTTTGCCAACCGAGAACATCATCAGCAATAGAAAGAGGAACAAAGTTGCCTTTTGCGTCGAAGACTGCTACTTCAAACGTTTGGCTCGGAAGCGTTCCGTAAGAGAACCCTCTTTCAGCTCCCAACCACGTGACAACGGAAACGGTATAGTCGCCCAGTCGTAGTCTGGCGCGGATCGTTTTAAGATCATCTGCGTCAGCAGAGAAATCCAAGTCGGAGAAGCTTTTTAGGTTTTTCATGGTTTTAATTTAGTGGGTTATGCGGTTTCGTCAAGGTCTTTTTGTGTGACTGTTATCTTTTTACGGCCTTTCCAATCATATACTTCACTTGATTGAGCTTCGGGCTTTTCATTAAAGATTTGAACAATCTCCCAACTTGCTTCTTGGTGATTCATTATCTGCTTGTGTGCTTGCTCATCAGTCCAGCCGACTTGTTTAAGTTCAAGAACAAGCTCTCTCCTTGCTGCATTAAAAATATCCAAGGCATTTAAGATGCTTTCGTTAGGTTCTACTGTTTTCATGATTTCTTTCTTAAGGTTATGAGAATAGTCTGACAGAAAATCGGGTCAGGTCAACCCTTTTGTGAAAAAAAATAAAGTTTTTTTTCTGCACTTAAACGTTGACAAAATTCGGAGCGGGGGGCCCGATGGCCCGCGAGCCCAGTCATAGAGCGGGCTGGCGGCCGACGACCCATTGTTTCAGGATTCCAACCATTCGTCAAATGTTAAATGTGGTTGGGGGGCGCATTCTGTGTAAATCCTGTACTCGTCTTCAAGAGTACCTGTCATACGCTTCACAAACTCCTCTTCGCTTTCATCTATGAGCTTCATGACTTTATGCTATCTGCAATTTTGGCTAGGCGAATGAGTTCTTCAGTAATCCCTTGAACTGATTCTTTGTTGGCGTTTGGGTTTCGGAGGACTTGGATCATGGCTGGCATGAGTCCCTCCCACGTTGGTGTTACATCTATTGTTTTCATGGTTTTAATAATGGAGTTTTTTCTGTTTAAGTCAATTAAATAATTCCCTTGTTTTTCATCATTCCATAACGCTCGATTGCACAAAGCAAATTGTCTCCGAAACGAATGTCGGCCTTGTCATGGTATTCATCCATCAAAGCTTCTCTTTCTCCTTCGGATATCAGAAGCAAAGTGCCTAGACTTTTTTCCCACTCCGATTTGTTACATGCTTGGATGATTTGATCTACTCTGGTTTTGTGATGATTCATGGTTTTAATTCTGTGGATTTTTCAGTTTAAGTCAATCCTTTTTTTAAAAAAAATGCTGTTGAAATAAATATGGTCTCTGCTTTCGCTACATACTTATCCCTATCGGGACAGCCGCTCCGTTTATAAGATCAAGTTTTTTATGGAGTTAGTAAAGCTCCTTATAATTCTCTAACCTGCCTAGTCGTTACTAGCGACACCAATTACTTCGACAGGATTCGATCTTAATAAAGTGAAATTAATGTTAGGCTGTGCCACATGACTGCACCCAGCTTTATGAAGGTTGCGATCCCTCTCTCTTGGGGTTACCAAGTCTGACCTAACAAAGATGTTCAAAATTTGTGTGTTGTACCTTTTTCTCTCTCCCTTTCGGGTTGTAGGCGTGTGCTGACGCCTCGTTGTTCAATCTTTCGATCTACAAAAAAAGCAGTCCACGGAAGGATTCGAACCCTCGTCTTCGCCTATCCCACAACTGATCAGGTTGCTTCACCATTATCTAGAATAGATGAAGTAAAGGAGGCGCTGTTCTAGACCTGACTAAACTACGCGGACACAATAAAAGTCTTTCAATTAACTATCTGCAATAATAGACTATAGGGGTTGAGGGTCAAGGGTTTTTTGCAAAAACTTTAACTTTTTTTCTGCATTTAAACGTTGACAAAATTCGAGGCGGGGGGCCCGATGGCCCGCGAGCCCAGTCATAGAGCGGGCTGGCGGCTAGTCGTTTACACCAGTACGGTCAAACTGGTTGGCTAGGCTAAAGTCGTCAACCCTAAAATCTTCTAACCTTTTAGACGTATTTAACTTGGATTTAATAAACTGCAGAATTTCTTCTCCTAGTTCATCGCTGATTGGATTAAACTCAAAAGTTTGTAAATCTCTGTTTGACCCATAGCCAAATTCAATTCTGATTGAGCAATCATCAATAACAGATTTTTGTGTTACTACGCATTTCATAGTTACTTTTTAATTAATAATCTTATGCAATTAGTTGCTGTATCTTCTATCTCAAAGTCTACGCCTTGCATTTGAAAGCGAGCGATTAGATCTACAAAGAAATCCATATCATCGAGCTTGCCTTTTTCAAAAAATAATTCACTGTAGTTCATCGCATATTGTAGGTTGATAGTTTAAATGGACTTTTGTAATCCCTAGTATTCTGGTGAGTATATCCTGCTTCTGCAAGCAGATCCCTAACCTGAAAATAATGTTCGAGAGTTGGCAGCGTAAGGTACTTTTCTGTTCTTGATTTATGGTCTGAATAGGTAACAAATGCCCCGTCTTCGTCTGATTCGATTTTGTATTGCTTCATATGTTTAGTACCTCATTGTCTTGAAGGTTTTCTTCGCCAACGGATTCTTTGACTTGCTTGATTAGATCATAGTCTACTTCAAAAGTTCCGTCGATGTACTCCTCATCCGAAGGTAGGTCTAAACTTTGATCTGCCTCGACAATTAACATTGCATGATCAAGATCGTGAGCGGTTACAACTTGTGTTCCGTGAACTCTCCAACTTACTGGTATTCTGAATTCTCGCATGGTACTATAGCATATACGTTTTTAGGTTCTAGTTTAACTTGTTCTGATACAAGTATGGTTTGTTTTGTGAACTTGTCAACAAAAGTTTTGTTTTTGTAGGGATTATAAGTAACCTCGCGAACGTCAGGCATATTCATCTCAAACTCCAAATCATCGATCCTACCAATGATTCCAGCATGAACATTCTTTTGACGTTCTTCAAGAACTCTCTCTCGACCTTTTTGGTTAACTTGAAAAAGACAGTCCCATAGAATAAGTTCTTTGGTATGCGCTTTGACTAGGCCGTCTTGCTTTACGCTCCAGCAATCTTGATGCAGATTCTTGTAAACAAATACTGGGCGGTCATAATTAATCTGATATCTTTTGTCCTCTTGTTTTCTTAGCTTCATGGGTTTAATTAAATAGGGTTTTCTGTAATACGCAAGAAAAAAAATCGTAAAATTGAAAAAAGTTTTTCCCAAAAGCCTTGACAAAATCGGGGCGGGGGGCCCGATGGCCCGCCAGCCCAGTCATAGAGCGGGCTGGCGGCCGATCGGCAATTAAAAGTTAATATCTACACCTTAACTTTTGAGTAAACCGCTTTCCCACAAGCGACACGTAAAACGGAATTTGTGCGAACCTTCCGAGCAGTTTTGCCCGAATTGTAATCGGTAAAATAAACGAATGAATCAGTCACTCGATCTATCTTGGCTGAATGGGATTGGCGGTTAATTCCCTTGCCTACAAGAAGGGAAACGAAGCGGCCTTGTGCGCCGACTACAACTTGATCAATGTTGGATGCGGTATTTTTCATTTTATGATAATTTATAATGTTTTAGATTAAAAGGGGAAGTGGGGAGGGTTAAACCTCCGCCACTTCAGGGGTTTCAGCCACGGAGTCAAAAAGAGCGTGGAGTTGGGTCGAACGATTAGGGAGTAAACCCAAGTTGCCCTTCCAGACTTCGCTGAATGAGTTGTAGAGGGAATAGAGATTGCGATCCTTGAACTCGTCGTGGTTTGGAGTATTCCATTGGCCGACAATATCAGCGATTTGAGTTTTAGAGCAAGAACCATTTTGGAACGCACGGATGATAAGGTCGTTAGCTTCCGAGGTTGAGGAAAGATCATATTCCTTGTACGCCTCTACCCGCTTCTCTTGACTGACCCAAGACTCACGCAGTTGACCAATAGCATTCGCAACCTTTTGAAAGATGTTGCCAGCGACATTGACGTTGTCGATGTTCTTGGTATGACGGCGAGCGATCACGATCTCATTGTTAAAAATAAGATTGGAGCAAACAAAAGGTGCGTCTCCCGCCATAATGCCAGCAGGAAAGCACTTGTCGTGACCATTACGAAGGCCAACAATAGTTGCCCGATCTGGATTTTCGGGAGCCGAGCGATCTTGCACTTGCATAAGGCCAAAGTAACGCTGACCAAAGCGAGCAAGGTTGTGATTCTCATCGACAATATCGAAACCATTTTCATCGAGCTTTTGTTTGGTTTGCTCAATAAGAAATCCATGGCTAATAGGAGTCCAAGTGTCAGTCTTTTGTGGAGTCTGTACTGCCGTGACTTCATCAAATGTAGCCTTGGTACGATCAGATCCGCAGATGGAGAGGTTTAATGTTTGCATAATTTTTTAGCTTTCTAGGTTGATTGTTGCGTTTAATTAAATAGATTTTTCAGGAGACGTCAATACTTTTTTTGTGCTTTTGTTTACGGGGTAGGACTTTGTTGACTCGCTGATGAGGGCGGGCCTTACTGAATATCCCTGTCTTTCTTACCTTAATTTTCATGGCTTTAATTATGACTTTTTTTGCGATTAAGTCAAGCCCCCAATTAAAAAAATAAAAAAAACTTTTTTCACAAAAGCCTTGACAAAATCGGGGCGGGGGGGCCCGATGGCCCGCCAGCCCAGTCATAGAGCGGGCTGGCGGCGCGCTTAAATTGGTGGGCCATGTAGGACTTGAACCTACAACCAACGAATTATGAGTTCGCTGCTCTAACCAATTGAGCTAATGGCCCTATTTAAAGCCTATTTGAAAAATGGTGCTGAAGGTGGGAGTCGAACCCACACGCCTTTAAGGGCAACGGATTTTAAGTCCGTAGTGTCTACCATTCCACCACTTCAGCGCAATTAGATTAAATATTGTTTTCTTTTATGTAGGTATTCAACTGCTCAAGAACAAGTTGCCTACTGCCTGTAAATCCAAATTCATTTTTAATGATTCGATAAACAGATTGCCCATTCCTCTTCATTCCCAAGATTTCTAGCTTGAGCGCACTACGAAGAGTTTTGATGCGGTAATTATTGATGGCGTCTGGTGTGTTTAATACTGTCATGTTATCTAGTATCTAGATTTTTTAGCTTTTGTCAATTGTTTTTTAGATCAAACCTAAAAACTTACAGATCTCTTTTTGGCAATTTTCTGCCTCATATAAAGCTCTCTCCTCATTCTTTTGGGCAAGAAAAAATTCAAGAGATAACCTTCTCCAATGCACCTTGTCGCAAATCTCATCATTTTGCTCAAGCTCTTTTGCGTTTGCTTCCAGAAGGCTGGCAACCCTACTCGATATAATCTGAATTTCATTTTTCATACTACTAGCCTATTCCTTTTCTGTGCGATGTCAAACTTTTTTCTAGCATCCTGCAAGTTTTTAACCCAAGCTTTTACTCCTTTGGTTTGCATTTTTTTCATTAAAGAATTGATTTGAGAGCTGTTCTGAACAGCTAGTACATCATGCTCCTTGGTCAAGGGTAGGAAACTATCTTTACCCCTTAAGCAACACACTTCATACGTCCCCTTTTTTTGATTGCCCAGTATCTCCCCATTATCTGAATCTTTCATCGCAAATGCCCAAAGAACATAATTCCCTACCTTCTGCTTTGCGTACACTACTCCTGTGTGACGAGCGTGTTCTTGAAAATCTAAATCTTTAAAACTCTTCATCATTCTTATGCCTCCATCAATTCTAGCAGAATGCTTTCTGCGTTTTTCTTGGAATTAAACATATAATTAATTGTATCATGCTCATTATGCTTATCAATAAACGTAGTAACCCAGGCGTCTACGTTATCGCACCAATCTACATTGTACTGCGGTTGATAAAAAGAAGATGCAGTCTTTAGTTCGTGTGGTTGTGGTTCCATTACTGGATGTGGTATTGTCTCAGTCATTTATCCCCTTATGGTTGATTTTGAGTATTGTTTCCAAACTTGCAAGTCAAGATCAGCAACGGACATTTTCATTCGTTCTGCTATCTCGATAAACTTATCTGCAAAGAAATTATATACCTTAAAAACTTGTGGAGTTGACTTTGGTACATTTTCTACGCCTTGAGCTTTTAAGAATTTAAGAACGTGAGTATCTAATACAGGTACATTATGCCTTCTCCTTGTATGAGTCAAGAAGAAATTTGCTGTCTTAAATGATATGCCTTTTACTGAAACTAGGTCTTCAAGCGAGCATTCAAATAGATTCAATTGTTTATCCACTAAAGCTGATAGGGCATTGCTGATTCTAATATACTGTCCCATTTTAACCATCTTGAGTTCGTCAACTAATAATCCTTTGGAGTTAAGATAACGAATATAATCAAATAGCCCCAAATAATCTACTGCATGAAGCACTCTTGAAGCATAGAACTCCTTGAGCTTTTGAGCTTGAATGTCAGACTTCTTTCCTGCAACCACGATTGAAAAGACGAGGAAGTTCTCAAGCTCCCTCCGAGTCCGATCATACTTGGTGATTGCGTCAGGGTTAATCGGAAGGTGTGATGGTTTTATGTCTGCAAATAATTGTTTAATTTTCATGCCTTAATTAAATAGGATTTTTAGATAGACGCAAGAAAAAAATAAAGTTTTTTTTGTTTAAAATGCGCTTGACAAAATTCGGCACGGGGGGCCCGATGGCCCGCGAGCCCAGTCATAGAGCGGGCTGGCGGCCCTTGGTTAAAAAGACCCCGCCGAGGCACAGTCAACCTCGACGGGGTACAGCATGTAACATTAACCAGAGAAAAATTTAAGCCCGATAAAGAGAGGTGATTCTATCGTAACGAAATGAACGAACGCCATTGCGATTATAGCACCATGCCCTTACTCCGACATTAGAAATTCCCTCGCGCTCATTGTGGAATTCATTTATCCTGCGGGGCTTGCTGATTGTATAAAGGTGAGTTTCTCCATTTTTCTTTTGGTATACCACGTTATACTTCGGGCGGAAGAATGAGAGTAGTTTTGAGAGTAGTTTCATGTTTTTATCCTTTGGTTGATTGTATGCTTATAATTAAATAGATTTTTCGCAAAAGGTCAAGCTTTTATTCTGAAATCATAAAGAAATATCCCACGGTGAGGATCAGGAAAAATAAGGTTTCTATCATATGCGTCTTTCATTTTTTTAATAACTAGTTTGCGTTTCAGGTTCAATACTAAATTAGTGTGCCATATATGCAATGCCTTTTTTGCACCCTTTGATAAAGCACAACTTGCAAGCATTGCCCGCACAGGAAGAGAGTTGGGCCCGTTCTTTTTTGTCCTTCTTTTTCCATTCTACTTTTCCAGCCCGATGTGCATGAATGGTTGCGGGGCAAATGTAATGGCCATCTTCCAAAGCTTTTTCCTCGGAAGTATAGACGGACGTTCCAGCATCCAATCCTTCAATTTCTGGCGCAACCTCATCGACATTCAAGGCGGAAGGTTTAAGGCAAACATTTTTCAATGCGGCAAACTTTTTTAAGTGAGGCATTTGATCCGCTCGAATATACTCACGAGTAGGAAACCAAAAACGGATATCAGGCAAAGCTTCACAAATCCGAATCCAGCAATCAATATACTTTGCCGAAAAAAGATCCCCTGAATCATGGCCGCGAAATAAATCTGTGTCGCAATTCTTTAAAGTTTTCTTTTCACCTTTCTTGTTGTAATACTTAGCTCGAATTTGACGAACCATTTCTTTTACAAAAGAATCTCCATTGTCTTTTTTGATGGAGTCTGTAATAAAGTTTGCGCGACCTTGTAGAGACTGCGCTACGTTTGGCATTTGATAGAAACCTTTGAGCGCATAGCATGAAGAACAAATAACATTGTCCAAAGCTTTCTTGGCTTTCTTGGCCATGTTCATAAAAACCTTTGCGCCTGGGCAGTACTTCCACGCTGGAATGTTAAAGCTGCTGCAAGGCATTTTTGAAGGGGATGACAATAGGTTCGGCATGGTTTTTTCAGTTTTCATGCCTTCATCATGACGTGCTCACAGCATAAGTCAACAATTTTTTTTGGGACCATCGATTTTTTTTGTCAAAAAAAAGGTTGACAAAATCGGCGGCGGGGGGGGCAGATTCCGTGCCAACCCGCATTAATAGTGGGCTGGCGGAGAGAGAGGGATTCGAACCCTCGGAACCCGTAAAGGTTCACCAGTTTAGCAAACTAGCGCATTAGACCACTCTGCCATCTCTCCTATGTTTTCAAATCTTTAAACAATGCTTTCCAAAATTTTTCTTTATACTTATTCCATTCTTGTTTATCCTCATATACAGTAGCTATATTAGTTAATTTATTTAGCTCACTTATATTTGGTGCTTTATCATTATTTGGGCAAAGTATTAAATCCCAGAGCAAATCAATTCTTTTCTTTATTTCTTTGTATTCTTCTTCCCCTATATGGTATTCACTCATTATTATGTCGTAGTTTAAAGTACGACTTATTTACACTTTTTTTATTGTTGTTTACCAAGTGGAGGTAGTCTACGTAGGAGATGCCAAGTTGCTTGGCACGAAGACGATGCTCTAGGTCATCGTAGTTTAAGTTTTCTGGCGTAACTCTAGTTGAGCCTACATTATCTAATGTAATTGTATTCGTGGCGCAACCTGACAAAAATAATAATATGATTAAGTATCTCATGCTGGGTACTGTTCTTTTAGTTTATGATATGCCGCATTTAAAATAAATACCTCTCGCACATAATCTTCTGGCTCGCCCTCTTTAATTTTTTTAATAATCTGTGAGGCAGGATGGCATTCTCTAGGAGCGCAGGCCCATTTAATTACCAAAGGTAGCTCACCATACTCTCTGATTAATTCTACAAGTTGATGGGATTGGATATTCCCCATTTGTTTATGGATGATTTGTTTTATCAGTTTCATACGTATAGTATGACGGAGTTTCCTTCTGCGTCAAGCTAAAGTACGAGGAAGTTTTTCAATCTCTACGTGCAAATCAGAATTCCTATTCCAACCACGTTCCTCAAAGAAAATGTTGTCCGCAGTTCGATAACATTTTTCATTCAATAAAACAGTATCAATTGGCTGAGTCACAGGCTCTTGATTAGGATATTCAGCACTATGATATAAAATAGCTTTATATTTTTTCATAACATGTAAATTAACCAAATTAAAGTGAGTGTCAAATATGTATAACCTTCCATTATTTGGTATAATATTAAAAACTGGCGAATTTTAAAATAAAAAACCCTCCCCCGAAGGGGAGGGTTCGACCTAGAAGCGATAGGTCTTATTTGGAGGGGTGGGAAATTCCGCTACCCCATCCTGGGGAGATAGGAGGGATAGCAAGGTTGCTATAACCTTTGGTTTCCAGCCTACGTTTGGTTCGCATTGAACCTGCGCTTGGCTTTGTGGAAAAAAATAAGTGAGGGGAAGGGTTTCATTATACCTTCAACTTTTCGGGACAACACTAATGTTTCGTTCCTACTTCGTACATCTCTCTCTTTGCTCATCCATTTGGACATTGCTCAAGACGAAACTACCTTATGGCGAGTGTCAAACCATTATTCAGTAACCCTCGATTAGCCTGCCGTCGCTAGCTAAAAATTTTAAAATCTGTCAAAAAGAACATTGGCTTTTTATTTGTTTGAGTAGCCTTTCTCAATTATTATACGTATAGTATACTACTTTCTTCTTTATTTGTCAAGTGTTATTTGATAAATAGCCAATTTATTATTACTCCCAGCGTTCGCAGTATTTAATAAACACTATAAGCAGACAGAGCCCTAGCGCACTATTGATTATTAAAGCGGCGGTGTGTAATGCTAGATACATAATATTTTTTGTAAAACTTTATTGGGTGTTTATTCCTACGACGACTTGATTAACTAGATCATAGATTACTAAGTCATCATGGTTTGTTTTGTATTCGTTTAAATATTGTTTGGCTTCTCTTAGATGTGGAGAAGTATATAATATATCATTGATTGCATCGTTGACCAACCTAACCTCAAAACGATGGCTGACTTCCCTAACCACATACTGATGACCTGTAGGATCATTGTCGTGATTAAAGTTATTTGCCAGCGCATACTCTTGGGCATCATCTTTACTATAAAAGACAGGTGATACATCAGGGAAGGTTGCATCATAGGCTTGATAGTATTTGCTATCATATTCAATAAAATTAACTTGCGCCGCCTCATTCATTTTAGCCAATAAGAAATTCAATTCATTATTGTATTCAATTAGGTCATCATTTACTTTAGTTGGCGATTGGGGAATTGTCCCGCAACCTGACAAAATAATTAGTGGAACTAAGGCTAGTGTTTTTTTCATATTCAATAATTTAATTTTTGTTTTATTAGTTCAAGTTGAGGTCTGCGTATTTCACAGTTCTTTTCCAATCTGCTTCATATGCGTCAGAGTCATCTCCATAACCTGCGTCATAAACTTTTTGCATGTATTCATTATGCTCGTCATCAGCTTCATTCATGCAGGCTATCTCGCTTGCATATCGCTCACGGACATCATCGTATCTCGCCCCGAATTCGTGGTCGAGGTGTTCTTGTAGTAGTTGGCTGGGCAATAACATTTTGTATGGAGGTTTTAATTTACTCCACCTACTCTAGGTTAATTCTTGCCCATGTCAAGCCTTGCCTGCATTTTTTCTATTGCACATTTTATTTCGTTTAATTCTATTGCGGATACTTGCATCATGCGCTTTTCATTATCACCGAGTAGCTGAATGTAGCCTTCGGTTTCGCTGGTCATAGTTATTTGGATATGGCGAGCTTGATCATTTATCATATAAGAATATATTATTTCGCCCATAGTAAATAAAACAGCATAACGGCTGGAGCGAATGAAACTACTGGTATTAAAACAATAAAAATTTTATCGAATTGTTTTATTTTTTTAAGAGCTTTTTGCTCCTTATTATTTTGTCCGTCTAATATTTTGTCAACATTTGACCATTTCATTTAATAAGAGTGCGCCCAATAAACCATATAGAACACCATACTAATGTACAGCCAGCGGTAATCGCCAGCCAAAACATTATCATGTCGAATTTGCTATATGATTTTTCTTTTTCAATTATTTCGGCGTCTTGTTTAGAATCATCTGTATTCTTTGCAAAAATTTCTTCATGAAGATTGTCCATCTTCTCCGAAAAGGTTGATTCATCCTTTTTCATTTTTGCTGTTATTATTTGTGGCTTAATCACCTTGAGTTTATTTAAGGAAGGTTGTCTTACGATTAACTCCTTTTGTTCTGTAGGCTTTATTATTTGCGAGTCGCCTAGAAAATGGGCAGATTTGTTTCTACTCTCTTTCGGTAGCGTTACTTTGCAAGCGCACATTGACAGCACGATACCGAACGTAATTATTCCAATTGCGTTGAGCGTCCATCCTTGCTTGTTTTGCGCCTTGCCTATCATTATTAAGATTATAATTAATTTCTCTGGTTGTATCTTCTACATACTGCTCAAGATAAAAATGCTCAAGATTGTTACTCTCAGTATGATTTGTTGTAGTTGATACGCATCCACTACTGAATATACACCAAATGCTAACTGCGCCAAATTGAATGAAATGTTTCATAATACTATATTATTTGTTGAAATTTGCTTAAATCGGGCCAAAACCAATTTTGATTATTTAATTTTTTTCAAAGTCGGCTTGTATTTTCCCTAGAGCAAAAGTTAATCGAATCCGCTTAGGTATGCGGTTTGTTGTTTTTTTATTTTGACTTTGATTTTTTTTTATTTTTCAAAGTCGAGTGGGATGCCAAGGGTCTGCATTGTCAGATTGTCCCTGACATCCAAATGTGTAAAGCCAGATACTTATTTAGTAGTTTATTTTAAGCAATTAAATAAGCTGGCGGCGGATGTTGTTACCGAAATTAATTAAATTTTTTGTGCAATTGAATCTTTCAATTCATGTATGTGTGAAATAATTTCTTGTGCAGTTATTTCGCCGTCACCTTGTAAAAGATTGTGGTCAATTAATTTTTGCAATGCCTGTTGTACTGTGCCATAGTAGCCGATTCTAATGTATTTGTATTTTTCTTCGGTTACTTTTTTTTCCTGACCCTTACTGCCATTTCGACCATAAGGATTACGAGGATTTAACTTAGTATATTTTTCCAATACAATATTTAAATCATCTAAACGACTTATACGATAATTATCTATTTCTAATTTCATGTAATATTCAATTAATTTAATTCAAATTGTAAGTTAATAGTAATATTTATATAATTAGAGAACGTACTGTACCCTCTCAAATTCCCCTTTTTCATTTTTAATCCTTTCAAAATCCTTATTTAACTTATTTTAATATTATTTTCTTTATTATATAAGTTACGCAAGGGTTAACACTCTTTATTACTCTATTATATATACTATGATGGTATAATGCAGGGTAATTGACTGTACGATGCAATAATGGCGAAATAATTGCGGAAGTCAAGAAGTTATTTCTTCAAAGGTCGCTTTGCCTTGTATTTGAAAACATGAACTTCTGTATGTAGATCATGGGGAAATACTGCTACGATTTCGCCTCCTGTCTGCATGACGCAGATTTTGGCATACTTATATGCAGTCTTGGCTCCAAAGGGATTCTCCGTTGAATACGAGGCTTGCCAAGTGCCTTTTGGATCATAAACAGTATAGCGGAGAGGAACTTTAGGGGTATGGGTCATAGAATAGGTCTATTTAATTTATATTAATTTATGACGCTTGTAGAAGAGCATCGTGAATGATATGCCTAGTCTTGTAATCTAAAATGCGTCCCTCGTCATCTTGTGGTAATTCATTTAGAACGAGATTTGTATTTAGATTAAGTAACTCACATAATGAAGCAATTTTTCTGTAAATCCCAATTTCCTTATATTTAAGAATCGCCCAAGCTCCATCTACTTGAGAGGTTGTTGCATTGGAAATTGATTGCACTAAAGTCTGTGCTTGTTGTTCAGTTTGAGTCGATGTTGACATTTTATTATATTATATATTTTTTATATTAAAAATCAAATAGCAGGGAAAGGTTTTTATCCTTTTACCCTAACTACTTGAAAGTTTATTTATGATTAATTATCCAGAGATTTCTGAACGACTACCTTGTTTGCCGTCAATATACTCGACATTGAATCCTAAATCTTCTGCGATTTCGATAATGTCTTGAGAAGAAAGTGAAACACCTTTCATTCTTGACTGCACTTGTTTTACTGTTGGTTTGATGTCTTCAGCATGACGATTTTCGATATAATTACGAATAGATAGAGTATCGGCACTTAGCTCGTCATTCCACCCTTCTGAATCATCCTCATCCTCATCATACTCTTCATCCCAATCGGAATCATAGTCGTAATCCTCGTCAACATAGACAGGCTTATCCCATTCCTTGCGACCATCAGTAATTTCAGAAATCACTTCGTATTTGCATACTCGCAACTTTTGATATTGAGAATCATTAGGGACGCTAACCGCATCTGTTGGATCAAAACGGACTACCATGAGCTTGCCATCTCCCCCAGCCCAACTATCTGCATAGTCGAACGAACCGACATGGAATCCATAAGAGCATCCGTTATTAGGATCGTCATCGACACCCCTACGCTTCATCTCAAGCGTTTTTCCAACGCTATTGTCAAACTTTCCAGAATACCTATCCTTATAATCATTACGGACACCCTTGTACCCAATAACATATCCATCTGGATCAATAGGTAATTCCTTGTAATCAAGGAAGTTATAAAGTTGCTCCACCGAATTGCGAGAGGGATTGTCCAATAGCTTTTCAATAAAATTGAAGATTGGAGAAGGGTCTTTAATGCCTTCACGCATGAGGGACAACAGCTTATCAATCACAACGCCATTGAGCTTTTCCTGCTCGCCAGAAGAATGATTGTAATAAACCTCACCCTCCTTAATTTGGATATTGCCCAAAGAATAATCCTCAACAGCAGACTTGGTATCTACCAGCTTAATAACTTTATCGTAATTTCCGTCAAGTAAAGACTGACGAACCTGCATGAAGTTCAAATTGTCCCTGCGAACAGTATGAACTTGACCATCCGCAAAGATGGTGATGGCGTTTTCTCCAAGATTGTAAGCTAGTTTTTGCATAATTTTTTAACTTTGATTTTGATTTTGATGATAATACTTTACTTGATTTACAGTTATTCGTCAAGCATTAATTACACTTTCTCAAGTGGTTTAACTCGTCTATATCATTGATGTATTGAACTGCTCTTTGTGCATCCTTCTTCTCAAATCTCCAGCCGTACCATTCGATAGCTTGAAGCATAGGATACGCCTTTAATGCTTCTCTAACTTGTTTAGCAGTCATTTCTGGATCAATGGTTGCACCAGCTTGAATTAGCTTATGAGAATTGTACTCTTCACGATCAATCTGTTCAAGTTGATTCAATAAAATATTTACATCATTTGTTGGCTTGGCAACTGCTTGATCTAATTTACCATCAGAGACATTAGGTATGAAGTCCAAAGCTTTTTTAATGATATTATCTTCCACAATAGCATCTGCTTCATTTATAAAATTTGCACAATGAAACATATCAATTTGATAAATACTTTGCTTTGCTTTGTCATTGACATACTTATTCCAAGTTTCGGTAGTTAGAATTTTATTAATATTTTTCTTCAACCAAACCTTGAAGTGAGTCCAATCACCATCATCAAGACTATCAACATCACGCACTCTAACTCCATAGACTTCTGTTGTGACTCCACTAACCTTTTTAACAAACTCTAGTAGACCAGCAATGTTCTCTGTATTGTAAGACTCTTTAACAGACTTACCATTGACAATGCCATACCGCAAGATTGGAAGATAAACTCCTTGTGTTGGAGCATTATCCTTCTCAACATCTAACCAATTATCTTGGTCATTTAGACTATAACCTTCTTGCTTCAGCTTGAATACCTTTACGTGCTGACGAGAACCTGCACTAGACTTTCTAGCACCTCCAGAAGAAACATATCCACTTGCAGATTTCTCTATTTTAGAAAAGTATGTAATATTCTTTTCGTCTATCTTATCGAAGCTCTGCTCAACATTCATCTTGTCTCTCCAAGAAGAATCCTTGAACCAATACATAAAGATATTCTTTAAATCTGGATTTTCCTTGAATAGAGTTCTAGCTTTTAATGCCAGACCATGATTAGAAGTACAATCGTTAATCGCAAGTAAATTTGTGTTATGACAAGTTACGTGCCTATCTTTAGAATGACTCTTTACTTTGAATCCATCTGCATTAGAAGCATCATCTTCTTTCCAGTATGTTCTTATTACAACTTCTGGAGTCTGCCAATCTGTATTAGGCTTGCCTATTGTTGAGTTATGAATCTTTGTTCCCTTCCATACAAAGGAATTTTTCAATACATCTGCAACAGTATATGGTAATGAATTAACAATAGAAGCATAATTACATTTAGCTTCCCATAGGTCAGCAGAACCATCTAGCTTATCGCCAGCAATCTTTTCGAGATTATTCTTAACTAACAGAATTTTTTGTATAATTGCTTGTTGAGTTCTCTTAGTATATTCTAATGCTTCTCTACTTGGAGCAATGTTTAACTCGCCAATATCGAATTCAATATGCAAGTTCTCAAGATTAAATAACTCTCTAATCTCACTTGGTACATCTTGTACGTTACTTACATTAATAGGATACCCAATGTTACCCATAACTGCGATAGTATTTCCGTAAGAAGCATTATATCTATTATGATAACTACCAGTATTTCCAGACCCATCATCATACAGCTTCCAGAAATCACCGCTTAATGCAATAGATTTTTCTTCGATACTATCTTCACCAAGATTCTTAATCTCTGGCTTGACTTTAAAATAACGAAATAATTTGAGCGATAATTCTCGAAACGTCCTAACATCTGTATCTGCTACTGAAATAACAATTTCCATGCCATTGCGTTCAGTAGTAGGAGATGAATCCATAAGAATTACTTTGCCTTTAGCCGACTCGTCAATTTGAGCATTGTAAGTATTCTTGGTTCCTTCATGGTAAGATACGATACCAAAGTTGTCACCATAAGCAAATCCAGCCTTACAACCGATACCTAATTGACCAGTAAAAGCATTGGAATTACGTTTTGTTGACTTACAATAACGAGTGTAAAGATTTTTAATCTCTTCATCAGAAAGGCCAGTTCCAAAATCACGAACCTTGAATGTAGGCTCAAATTGAGTTGGCAACGTCACTTGGATAGGCTCATCACCTTTACCAAGTTCAGCATGAGCATCAACAGCATTAGTTGTATATTCCCGAATAACTGCGAGAGGTTTGTTGGAATAAATTTGATTCCTCAATAAATCAATAACAAAAGAAATATCCTCTTGGTCAATGCCAAATTCGGATTCTTCAAAGTCATGTGAGCGAACCAATGTGTGCGTTTTGTTTGTAGCAATCATAGTCAGTAATCAGTTTTAGTTTTAATTTTCGTATGCAAGTCTGACAGTTTTTTGGAGTGAGTCAACACTTTTTTTTAAAATGGAGTATCGTCGTAGTCTGGATGGAGGAGGACATGAGTCCCTGTCTTTTTTAATCGGTCAAGCGCAGGTTTAGTCAAGCTATCCTCGTAGGCAGTTGTCGGGTCAATGAAGTTAGCTTCAATAGTTTTTTTATTCGGCTGATGCTTGTCTTGCATCTTTAAATAATTGTAAAGTTGTTTTCCTTCTTTTTTCTTTTCAACTAGGATTCGTTGCTCCAAGCAAAATTGTATTAAATTAAGTATGTCCTGTTCTTTTATTTTAACTCTTCCAGATTGGGTGACCTCTCCATTAACCCCATTTGTTCCACCTTCAATAATATATTCTTCAAGAGTATATGTTTTATTATAGTAATCAGTTTGATTTTGTTTTACTCTATATCTTGTTGTTTTAATCATTGCTATCCTTAATGCAATCTTTTTCTTTGGTTTCTAATATTTCAAGCAAATCTGTATTATTATCTACCCAATCCTTTTTCTCCTCTGTAGTAAACATACCAAACCAATGTTTTAAATACTTGTCAAGCTCTTTATGTTTGCTTTGTTGGCTAATCACGCCGTCAAGCATGAGGATTTTTTTGATTCTGTCAAATGTTTTTTTACCAATTCTACCCATGAGACATCTTCCATTAGTCTTTCGATAGCTTTGTCTTTGGCTTTGACTTCGCATTCCCAGATAACATCTCCTATATCAACTGGATAATTATCTTTAGAAAAGTAATCTTCATGCGCTCTCTGATTTGATTCTTTACCTTCGCTCCAATGGAAGACAGGGGTAATGCCGTCAGGCCATGTAGCTTGACATAATTTTGCGCTGTCTTGTATTGCAGTATATTTATCAGCATATACTCGCATTCCACTTGGATTGCATAAGTCATGCAGATTGTCGTAGCATACTGGAATATTTAGATCGTATTTGTCATTCATAACTTGATTGAATAACAAAATGTTTGAAACTGACCAGAAGCCTTTGTCTTCGTTCTCTACTGTAAGACGAGAAATTACTCCTTCATCACAACACATAAGATTTTCAAAGAACCTACCTGCTACTTCTTCAACTAATTTTGTAAAATAATCTCCGTCTACTTTGTGGTGAATATCTTTTGGAGTACAATTAATATGTATATTCATTGGAGCAGAATGATCGTGAGGAAGACCAATCATGTCGAATATACTTGATTGAAAATTTAGTTCGTTTATTGTTTTACGAACTGCATCGTTATTTTCAGAAGCAAGAACATTGAATTGATCTGGATGCGAACCGATTGACAGATCGTTACCAGCTAAAACTTTGATCCAAGCTAACTCTCTTTTGATATGTCCGATATTAGGAAGTTCTTCAAGAGATAATCCTAGAGTTGGATCGGTAAGCAAAGGAAATAGACTGCTACTTAAACGATAATGAGCAATACCTTTTTTGATGCAATGAACTACAATACTTTGAGTGACAATAATATTGTTGTAAATTCTTTCCGATAGTTCTTTGACAGTTTCTTCTCTACCATCTCTTTCGCAAAGGTCATTGAAACGCTTGCGAGTCATTGTTTGAAAAGAATATTTCTTTTTGTCTAACTCTTTGAGTTGTTCGCTAATACAAGTAAGTCCTAATTTAATCATGCCTACGAGTTTGAGGAATTAATCGCAAATGTCAAATCTTTTCTAACAAATCTTTAACTGAAGAAGCCACACGAAATAAAGAATAAAATTGTTCTTCATTAAGACTACCTCCACTTCCCCAACTAAACGCATATTCTTTTTTATCTTCATTAAACTCAATATTTGTTACTGATTTAGGATGATGAGTCCATGTATAGCCATTTGGATGCCATGTACTAGGAGCTATATGTTTTACTATTGCATCTCCAAGAAAATAAACTGATGCACACTTATGCTTCTTTTTTAATTGTGAAAGTTTTACAATGAATTTATTCTCAGGATAATCAGCAGTCTTTCTGCTCGACTTTAATTTATCAACATTATCCATTTTATTAACTATGGAATTTGTGATGAATAGAATTTGTTCTTTAATATTTGGTGCAATATAATTATTCATTATTTCTAGGGCAATTGTTGCTTGCGTGAGTAAAAGAGTTTTCCGCTTTTATGTGGTTACGGAAAAGGCGATGAAGTTATCCAGCTAAAGAAATATAAAACAAAGCCGCCACAATACCTTAAATGATTAACCTAAAGTGTCGTGCCAGTTATTAATGATTACTGGAGTATTATTTCCCATGTAGGCTCCTGCAATATTAAAATCAAAATACTCAAGAGCTTCGCTTTCGTCCATCCCTTGCTTCTCAAGAATTTCAAGCATTTTGTTTGCATCGTAAACTAAACGAATAGGTCTTTCATTACCATTCCATGAATCAGTCCAACCAACACAAGCTCCATCAAAACCATCTATACGCAATATTTCTTCGTCATCATGCAAACCTGCAAAGGTATCAATAAATTCTGTTTTTTTCATAAACATTTTTTAAACTTTTTTTAAGGTTGAATTTAATTTTCAGACTCCATCTTAACAGGAGTCCCTAGCAAGTCAATACTTTTTTATGAAAAAATTAAAGAGTGGCGAGGAAGTTTTTATACTGTTCGTATATGTTTTGAATTTTCTCCAACTCTCCCCAGTCATCCTTCTCTCTCCTCAAGTATCCCTCGCAATGATATAGAACCTTTGATAAAGTTAATTTATAACTTGCTATCAAACTCCTAACTTTTTCTGGATGATATTCAGTTTCATATTTTAATAATTCTTTTTTTATTTCTGTTGAATTATAAATATAAAAATATATAGATTCGTGATGCTCGCTTGAGGTCATGCAATAATATTACACCTATTCAGCCGAATCTTTTTCAGTTGTCCCTACATTATTTAGCTTGACCATTTCATTAAGATCAGATAGTGGAGGGAAATCAGAGAATTGAGTAAGAGCGTGATGGTAGCCATCAGAATAATTAGCCATACTCTTTCCTTCCATGAGAGATAAGCCCATTTGAGTACGACCTTCTTCAAACGCTCTTTGGTATTCAGTCGTTCTTGCTAAAGAAAGTTGTGAAATTAAATCCAATATTTGAGATTGAGTGACTCTAGATTCTACATCAGAAATACTCGCTAATGTCTCAAGTTGTTGATTTTGATTATAGGTAGTATAAGCATAAAGCGCAGACGCAATAGCTATAATAATAGAAGTGATATTCATTTTGTTCATCATTTTAGTATTTTAGTATTTATAATTAGATTAAATTTACCACCAAGAATTATAATAAACTTTTTTTCCTTCAGTTAATGCTTGGCGAGCATCCTTAATAAATTGCAGGTCAGCGTCCTTGTAATAATAATCTCCCTCTTTAGGTTCATTACCATCCTCGTCTTCCCATTCAAAAGAGTCACTTCCAAAAAAGAATCCACCTGTTTCGGGCAAAACTTTTTGAGTAATGCTTTCTTCCAATTGATCTAGATCTTCCAAGACAAGCTCAAGAGGAACACAGTTAAATACGCCATCGGATTCTTCATTACATGGCCTACCTTTACATTCCCAAAGTTCTTCCATCCAACCATGCAAACGATTATGCTTGCGCCAATCGGCAAGTGATTGCTCTTCTCCATCTTGTTCTCCACCTTGGACAACTGCGTAGGCATACATATCTAATCCCATGATATTTTCTTTCTATTTACTTTTCTAAACAATATGACCAGTAACGAGAGTTTCTTTTTCCTTGAACTTTGTTCCAATACATCTCTCTTAAAACGCCAAATCCTACATTATATTCGTCACATTTGTCAAGCCATTTTTGCTCCATCTCCTTGTATTTCTTTAAAGAAGGAACCTGCTTCTTGTTCCAGCCCAGAAAGCGAAGAAGGTGGACATCTAAGCAACAAACTTTTGCTTCAACAGGAAATGCGAGATTTAAAGCAAATGAAACTTTTGCCTGACCAATTCCAAATAAATTTTCGGCCAGCCTGTCTCGTAGCTCTACCCAAGTTTCATTCTTTTTCTTGTAGAATTGTTTTGGGTTTGCTCGAAACTTTTGAGTAAATTCCCAAAGAGCTTTATAACGCATACTGTTCAAACCTAATCGACTCTCATCTAACATTTTCAGCAAGCGTTCTTTGGATACAGTCCAAGAAAGGTCATTGGTTAAGAATTTATAGCCTTTTACGTTGTTTTCCCAAGTAGTATGTATGCTGGCAAAGGCAAAGACCCAACGCTTAAAATAATCAAAATCATTTTTAACTTTAATTCCTTCCCAATATTGAGTAGATTCTTTAATTTTACCAAGACTCAAACCATCCACAAAAGAATCTAAAGTTAATTCCTTCTTCTTTTTAACAGGGACAAACTCCTCAAAAGGAAGAATGAGTTGTTGCTCCATGCGAGGGTCTACCAGTAAGTTTCCTTTTATAATTTTTGCAATTTTCATGTTTACGATTCAAAGGTTTTTTTAAACTTTGTCAACTAAAAAAATTAATTTAAAAAATCATCCACAACTGCAAGGAGAAATTTGTGAAATTCTTTTTCATCATCTGAAAGGTAAAGCTCTAACAGCAGTAGGATCATTTCCTCCATTTCAACTTCTCCATAGTTGTGAGCCTCTTTCCCTGCTTTAATTAGGGCAAGCGTTAAGCTGTCAAATGATTTATTTATTTTCACCTACTCAAGCTACTCATAATCTCTAAACGACATGGCGTAAGGAAAACGAGGGATACCATCTGGAGTTAATTGAAAGAATTTAATTGTGGCATATTTACCTATGTATTCTTCTTTATTGTTTAGTATCTCCTTTAAATATTCAAAATTTCCTTTGATATTAGAATTAAATATTTTATTCGTCTTGGGGCAAACGCAAATTAAATGTTTTGCAGTTCCTTTTCGATTACCATTTCCCTCATCAATATCTAAAACTTTGTACTCGGCATCTTGAAACTCTTTGCGCTTCAATAAATATTTACTTCTTTTCTGTTGGTAGCCTTCATCAATACGAACCATCTGGCCCTCGTAACCATTTTCAATATAATCTTCGTAGCATAAATCTAAGGCTTTGCTACCATGTATTTCTGAACTAGGAACCAACTGAATACAAGATGAATGTATATTTGAAAGATGTCCTTGTAAATGGGCGTTTCGCATTGAAAAGAAATTGTCTTCCTTTAGAAATTCAATTCTAGGGGAATCATAAACCCAATACTGCACTTCTTTTGCGCTTTTTTCTAAAGCCTCTTCCCATGCTTCCTCTTTTTTAATAAAAGATTTATCTGTATCATTTGCACTCCTGACAGGCTTTTGTTTGCGTACTAAAGAAACAATCGCATTAAAATCATCTTTATAGTCGTGATTGTACAGCTCTCCATCTAAAATAGAATCTGGAGCAGACATGAAAAATCCTTCCAAACTTTTCAAAACATGAGGAATAGATTCAATTATTCTGCCATTACGAGTGCGAGCAATGATCTCACCTTTTTCTTTTTGAACCAAGCACCTAATTCCATCTAATTTAGGTTGCGAATAAACAGGAAACTGCAAAGCGTCTTTTAGCTTTTTAAAATCTTGTGCCAACATAGGCTCATAAAACTTTTTAGTTGATGCTGACAATGGATCATCTACGTATCCATCTTTAAGTTTTTTATTCCATTTAGCAGTAGCTTCAGCTTTCGCTTGTTCTTCAGCCGTAGTTTCATTCGCTCGACCTACATTTTTAGACTCACAAACAGTTGGAGTCGCAACATTCATTTTCATGCCATTGATTCCTTGCTCAGTCCAAAACTTATTCTCTTCAAAGAATATGTTCCATTCTCGCAGTTTACCTTTAGAATCAATTTTATATAGTGTGGGCAATTTCATATTTCTTTTTTATTTAATTTACTCTAGCTTGAATTATAAAAAAAATAAGTCAAGAAAAAATAAAAAAAGTTTACTGCTCCAGATGAGCGATAATTTCATGCGTAGGCTTTACGCAAAAATCAAACCATTTATTATCAAAAGTGTTGTAGGCGAAAGGATATACATCAGAATGAGTCCATACCCAACTTTTAGTGAGACTCCAATAAAACCACACTCCCTGTGCGCCATCGGACTCAGGGTAAAGCCAGCCTTTGTCGCAATGATAAATCCACCACTCTTCCGTTTGGTAATAAGTTCCCAGCCACTCTAAATAATACCAAGAGGCAGAGGACTCCCAAAACTTCTGCGCCAAACAGATCGCTTCAGTATTCCATTCAAGCGGGACATGGCGATACCTTGCATTTATAAGAGGAGCGCATAGTAGAAAAAATAAAATTAACCTTTTCATTCTATAAATTTTTTTAAAATTTCTATTTCTTTAACTCCATTATCCTTAACAAATAAAATTAAAAATTCAAGTAAATTTGCACAATTCATACTTTTAAGTTCTTCAGCGACCTCTAGGTAATGTCCCTCTTGCCACGCTTCAACTAACTCAATAAAATTGATGACATTATTATAGCTCATGGATATAAACGAGAAATTATTTTTAGCATTGTGCTAACGCCATTATCCAATAAGTTTGAAAAAATTACAAGAAAAAAATTATTTATTTTTCCTATTCAATCAATTCCCTTACCGACTTTTCATTTAAAATGATTTCATCCGTAGGTGATTGGCAGGAGCAGAGGGAATCGAACCCCCATCTAAAGATTAGAAGTCTCTTATTCTATCCGTTGAACTATGCTCCCGAAATTAACAGACTTGCACAAACATTGCAACTGTTAGTATCAGTATAAAAAATGCAACGCCAGCCATACATTTGTATATTAACTCTGCATATTTATCCATCATGTCGTGCCTTGAAAACTTATGATTCTTTGTTGTTTCGTATCGCTCTTTTTTTCTATTCCATTTTAGCATACATAATATTACACTTTAGGCCATGCAAGCCACAAAGTCGAATATTACTGGCTTATTGTTTAGCCAACCGATATTATCTTGATGTATGTCGTGTAACTCACAATAATCTTTGCCGAATAGATCTTCAAAAAATTTGTATGCCTTATTTTTATTTGTTCTCTTCGCTTTTTGCTGAATGCTAATGATCCTATCTGAATACGTTGGCTTTATAAAAAACTTTGCCAACTTAAATCTTTCATCTGTTTTATCATCAATGGAACCATTATGGTATATTTTAACAACAAAGTCAACACTTTTTTTACTGAACACTAACTTGTAGGCTCCATCTCCAACGCACTCGTACTTTGCTTTCTCTAATTTTTCTATGAACTTATCTTTAGCTAAACTAAAGTTTATTCCATTATCTATACCATTAACATCGTATACTATTGATTCTTGCTTCGCTTCTCTCCAGAGTTCAATTACCTTGTTTATTTGTTTCTGCTTCATTGATTATTTGTTGAAATACATTTTTGATTGTCATATTCTCTACTGGTAGAGTATTAAGAGTTCCTTCCATCTCTTTTATTATTTGACGCATGATGTCTACATCAGCATCGTCCACCATAACCATATATTTTCTTAATTTAAGAGGTTGCATAGTTTTCTTTTATTTGAAACTTCTTCTTTTAATTGGTAAATCCAATTTTGAACTGGCCGCAACTGCTCTAACAATTCGTGCCATTCTTCTAAATTATATGCCCCATTACAATGAGTGAAGAACCAATTACATTCGTCTTCGTGCCAAGAATTTTCTACTATAACTGAATTATACCACAGTTTAGGAGGAGGATTAATCCAACATCTAACATAGGTTCTACCTTCACTATCAGCAGAGTGAACTTTGACAACTACTGACTCTGGAGTATGATCGCTTACCTTTGTGCTTGCAGGTATTCTTTTTGCACCTTCTGGTTCGCCTTTTGCTTTTTTAGTATTTAGTAGATATATTTGCATATTATTTTTATTTGGCTTATTTGCGGATGACAAATGTAAGTAGTCGTTAATATCGACTTCTCCATCATCAAAAATTTTGTCTAATTCTTTGCTTGTCTTGTTCCACATAATTAATTGCTATGTTTTCTTATTTCTTTAACTAATTGTTCTCCTGCATCTTCGATTAGAAACTGCCAACAAAGAGATACCTCTTCTCCACATTCTACGCCATCAAAGCAATAATCAATAATTGATTGTATTAATTCTTGTCTATTCACAACTTTCTGACGTTTCTGTTCTACCGATTTGTTCGATATAATTTATTTCTGCATTCTCCACCCATGCTGGCGAGACTTCAAAGTCTTCTTCAAGGACTTTTAAAGCCATCTCATTCGCTTCATGCTCTGACTCTGCATCCACATAATATGTGCGAAAGGTTGATGAGGTAAATTCTACTTCGTATGTTTTCATGTTACATTAAGTCTTGTAGGTTGTCGGTTGGATTATCTTTATTGAATTTGTCTAGGCGTTCTTGTGCTTTATTAGGCTCTATATTTGAGTAATCTCCCATTGCATCATACGGCAAATCCTTTCTGGACTCTGCTACGTGATGCGCTATATTTGCATGATTAGTTATTGTCTACAAATGTCTCCACGTTGTAATGAAACATATCTTCATCTTGAGTCATTGTAGCCCATAAATCATCTTCGACGTATGACACTAAATCATCCATGTCTAATGAGTCAACAATTATTTTTGCCACTTCCCTTATATTGTCATCTGTATATTCCATAATTTTTAACTGAGTTTTACTTAATGATTTACTAAGAAGTCTAAGAAAAAGATTAAAGAAGTCAAGTTTTTTTTAAAAAAAGTGTAGTAATATTACTGCCAGCCATGTCGAATAATATCTATCCCAATACCCAGCCTTTTGCTCACGAAAGAAATACAAATGTAAATTTTAATTATATTTGGGATGGAAGTAATTGGGTTCCACAATCAACTACAAAATTATCATTAGACTATATAACGCAAAATGCTAAATCAGTCATTCATAAATTTGGAAGCAATCCAAATGTTTCAAATACTGTAAGCTTAACTTCGCCAGAAGCAATTTGGGATGGTTCATCGGCATACACCTTTCCCCCGAATGATGGAACAGGAATACAAGTTAAATCAGACGACTCTAATGACGAACAACAAATCATTATTGAAGGGTTAGACAGTAATTTTTATATCCAAACATGGACTGGTAACTTAAATGGAATAAATGATGTAGATATTGATGGAACTTGGTCAAGAGTTTATCGAGCATATAATAACGATTCAACTGATATAGCTGGAATAATAAATATTCATGCTTCTGGAAATGATGCTTTATCTTATGCTCAAATTATTGATGGCAATAATCAAACATTAATGTCTTTATATACTGTTCCAGCCGATTGTACAGGCTATATAGTAGATTATAATTTATCAGCGCAAAATACCAGTAGTTCTAGTGAAATCGGGTTCACAGTTCACTTTCAAACTAGGGAATATAACAAAGTTTTTCGAGTTCAAGAAGTAAATTCTGTTAATACCTCAAGCCCATTACATAAGAATTTTCCATTTCCTTTAAGAGTTGAACCTAAAACTGATATCATTTTTAACGTAGTAAATGCGAATGGTAATAATGGAGCCATCAATGCTGATTTTGATATAGCGTTGTTATAATTGTTACATTAAGTCTTGTAGATTATTTGTTGGATTGTTTTTATTGAAATTATCTAGTCGCTCTTGCTCTTTATTTACGTGATGCGCTCCATCAAAATCGCTAGGCCAACGCTTACCGCAAGCACGATAACCTAATTCTTGTGCTTTATCTAGTAATTCATCAGCCATTTCTCTTGTAATCTGCTCCATCTCTTCATATTTTACAATCGAAGGAATTTCGCCTTCAAGTACTTCTATATAGTCGTACTTGGGATCATATTGCATACTGCCTTCATAACCTCCCATTTCATCTTCGACCCTCTGAACTGCATGAGCTTCCGATACCGCTTCTATTTCTACTTCACCAGAAACATGATAGGTTTTACTCCATGCTACTTTATATTTACTCATATTTATATTTCTCTATTTTATCGACACGTTTTCTTTATTCACAATCTATTGATTCTTCCTTTTTCGCAGGAATACCAAACTTCTTTCATACCTGCATCATTTAATGCTCTTTGACAAAAAATACAAGGCTTACCATTGTTTAAATTGCCTGACTTGTCAAACCTAAAAGTAACTAATTTATTATTTGAGTGCAAAACTGAGTCACTTCTTATGAGCGCAGATAATTCCGCATGAACTCCCGCATGAGGACGATAACCATATTGCAGGAGTTTAGGGTGACTCTTTAATGAGTTGCGCCCAATACTTAAAATTCTTTTCTTGTTTAAAATGAAAGCGTAATGCCTCGTTCTGGGATTGATGTCACTCTCCAATTCAATTCCATGAGCAATGTCAACTAATCTATTTAATGTTTTTTTATTCACCTTCCCTTAGTCAGATTTATATTCGCCAAATTTTGATAAAAGACTTGACGCTAAAAGATACTTTTTACCCGCTTGGTTTAAAGCGAAGGCGTAATTTAGAGTCTCTGCTTCTTTTGGAGTTAAGGTACATCCCCTCCTTATTATCTGGGAAGTCTCCGTATTTATTAATGCGTATTGATTAGTCATTTAATATAATTTTCTTTTTAAGGATTAAAGATAACCCCTCTAAAGCTTCAAGGTTTATTTTATTTATTAATACTTCTAAGTGAACAGCCATTTCGTCTCGCTCACTATGCTTAGAGTAAATCTCTTTAACTATCTCTTCGACTATTTTTTTTCTATCCATTTTAGGCAGGTAATAAGGTTAATACATTTTGTCCTTCTGGGGTTATTTTTCTTTTGCCGTCAATCTTCATAAAATTTTTACGAAGCAAGTAAAGTTCGTGGTCAGCACGAATTGAACTTGTGCTTAGGCCCGTTGCGGCTGAAAGCATAGACAGGGTACAAGCCCCTCTATCATTTAATATTTCTAACAATTGTTTTTCCGTGCAAGTGATACCATAAGGCAATACGCCTAAAGTATCACAAAATTTTTCATAAGAATCTTCGGTAAAATTAGGAGAGCTTTCAGCTTCGCAAAAAAGCATTACTTCTTTGGCTCGCATTACAGCGTTACGAGCATTCCCTCTGGTAGTGGTAGATAAAGAGCGCAGGGCTTCTTCATCAAAGGTAACTTCTGTAATTTTCTTACGCAAGATTTCACCTAATTCGCTATATTCATAAGGCTCAAAATCAATAGTTGTCAGCCTATCTTTAAGCGGGGGAAATAACTTGTCACTTTCAGTCGTGGCAAATAAGAAGGTTTGTTTTTTAAAGTTAAATGTAAATACCTGCTCTTCCCAATGAAAATCTTTTGTATGAGTATTTTCTGTATTAAATATAGTGAGAAAAGCATTGGTCAAGTCTTTAGGAAGTGCGTGAGCTTCGTCGAGCAAAATGGTAACTTCATTGTCAGCGATGATTGGTAAAAATATTTGCTCAAAGAAAGATTGATTATTCTTAATAGTTGAACAATTAATTTCAATAAATGGCCGTGGACTACCATCTGTATTAGTAAGGTTGCGAGCAAAGCATTTAGCGAACTCAGTCTTGCCCAAGCCTTTCGCTCCTACAAAATTTAAAAATGGACAAATACTTGTCTTATTAAAAGCTTTTAAATAAAAAGATAATTTCTTTTTAACATTTTCTTGCCCGATTAATCCTTCAAACATATCACTCATCTTCAAACCTTGTAATTGAATATTTAATTTCAGAAGCTTCAGTAGGAGAAGCCGTGGATTCAACAGCAGAATCTTCAATTTTTTCTGCGATTGGAAAGCCGATAGAATCTAGCCAGCCTTTTTTAACTGGTATCATTCCTTTGGCTCCAATGTATTCGCCTAACTGCTCGTAGCTTACAGACTGATAGGCTAAAGGTCTTCCTCGTTTTTCGATCATGCACCCATTCAAGAGGAAAAATGGATAAGTGTCAAGGAATTATTTTAAAAAATTAAAACCACTCTCTTTTAAAAGGAGGTTCATCGGGTTTTTTATTTTTCTCCCACACTTTTCCTTCTGGGTCAAGATCGCTACTCCATACCATTACTTTTCTATAAGCAGGATAAAGAAAGTGCAATGCGTCCCATTGCATTAAAAAATTAATAAAGTTGCCTGTTCCCAGTAGAATCCAAGATAGTAATATTTTCATTGTCTCATTTAGTTATTTTATTTGCCCTAATTAAACTGGAGCCGCTTGTCGGAATCGAACCGACAACCTTTCGCTTACTAAGCGAATGCTCTGCCAATTGAGCTAAAGCGGCTAATCTAAAAAAATAAGTTTGGAAATCACCTTCACTAATATCATAGAATAAGCAGTTATTGTTAGTAAATAAATTATTATCCCACTTATTACTCCTGCTACTCCGAATTCGTACTGGGTGAATTTCCGCTTGGTCTTTGCCATTTTATTTTATCGTAATTTTTTTTAAATTCTTTATACTTAGACGTTCGATCCCCATCTCCCTTCCCATTTTGCCCCTGTTTATTTGACGCTCCACTATTAAAACGAGAGTTTTTCATGAATCTAAAGTTCGTGCTTCTTCTTTTGTTTATCCTTTAAGAAAAATTCGTACATACATCAAAAACTTTTCCATCCGTGCTTCCTCCTAAATTAATTATCTCTTCCCCTTCGTATTCGATCTTAGATAAAATATCAGCACATTCATACTCGCCAATGATTATTTCACCATCTATCTTTAATTTTAATTTTTCGATACAAAAGTCTTCCTTTGTAGAAAATTCACCTTCAAAAAACAGACCTTTTTCAGAGGCTACACACATTAACAAATCCTTAGACCTATCGACCTTAATGAATTCCCAATCAACCATTTCATAGTTTTCTGTATCAAAGTCGTAGACCTCATCAGAGTTTATCTCTAATATAATGTTTTTATCTTCATCACTTATAGAGATCTTATAGTAATCATTTGCGCCCCACATATGATATTCATTGTTGAATTCATTCCAAGGTTTGTCTTTTTCCAAATCCTCTAGCACTATTTCGGTATGACTCCTGTCATCATCTTCCGACAATAATAATTTTTGATCTTCAGTAACAGACCCGATTGTTACTTCCGCTCCATAACCACTAATTGTTATATAATATTTTTTCATAATTAATGCCCCAATCCTTTATTTTTTTTATCAAAAATGAATAGCATTAAGCCGAACAACATTCCTGCAAACATTACTGGCAACAGTATAGGAAACAATATTAAATATGCAACTATATTTGTTATAGTTTTTTCCGCCCGTCTCTTGAACGCAGTCATTTTTTACTCATATTTATCAATAGATTTTTTAATTAAAGATTCGTCTAGGTACGAAGTCGAAAGTTCCCATAGCCAATAAAGAGCATCGCCCGTTTTATTTGCCACTCTTTTTGTGGAACGACCTTTTTCTTTAGTCACTTCTTCAAGAAGGAGCGAGGCAAGAGAGGTAAGTTGGGAGGCGCATTGAATATAATCAACGGCTTGGTCTTCTGAGAATTTTTTAGGCATTTAAAGTTGGAAGGCTTTTATTGTATCTTTAAAAGGATTATCCTCTATTTTCTTCACTAAGTCAAGCATATTCTCAGCAATTTCACGAATTTCTTTCTGGGCATCAGGTTTATTTCTTAAACCAAGGAAATGCGTAAAGCTTCTAAAATTAAACATCACATCAGCGGTTATTTGAGTGTTGTAGCATCGAAAATATCGTGCGACCTCCTTAGCTCTATTGCGAGTAAAATTATATTTGTTTGTTAATTCTTCTATACATTCATGGTACATTCTCAACCCTTCCTTGGAGAATACTGCAAGCTCTCTTTGCCAGTCTGTCGGAAGATCATCGGGAATAAGAATTTTATCTTCTCGTAGTTCTTTATATCGAGCGGATTCAGCATTTATACTCACTCCCACCCTGTGTTTTAATAAATGAATATGGCTGGCAATATCTGTATCTACTAAAAAATGCAACCCTGACTTCTCGAAAGGAGTCTCGTGTTTATTTTCGGCTAAATATTTTAAAAGTTTAGGTATACGATTAATTTTTTCTCCCGTTAATTCTCTACTTGTAGAAGTCCAAGCCGAACAAGCGTGAGTATGGTCAGATCCGTAATAGCCTAACAATTGAACAGTATTTTTCATTTAGTTTTATTTTATTAATTTAAATTAAAGGCAAGCTGGCGAACGCAATACTAGAGTTTCGTATAATTTCCTGCCCTTACCATGGCAGGATTTAATTAATTGTCAAGGTTAATTAAATTTAAACAACTAGAGGCCCTTAACTAAATTAAGGCTCGTAGGTATAGTAAGAATGCTTGCGTGGCTGATAATGGGGGATTTTAAGCTTTCTGAACCCCGAAACTGCAACTGCATCAGCCCTGAGAATAAAAAAGGACTCACCTGAAGATATGGTAGCATCTTCGGGTCTCCATTCTCTCGCCCCATTACAATGATAAACAGTCCAGTTAGTACCTGTCCACACCCCTACTTGATCCGCATGATTTAAATTATCACTCGATTCCCACGTAGACTGAGGAATTAATTCACTTAATTTTAAATCCATAGGGAAAGGGTTTGACATTAAAAATTTTTTACCCGCCGATGGAAAAAATAATTGCGAATTAAGACTTATATTTCCTGACGTATAAACACTAAAGCGTTCTCCCGCACGAATATAAACGATGCCCTCGTCAGGATAAACTATAACTTTGTCCTGCGCAGAGCGGGTTCCAAAAGTCTGCCACTTATTATCTTTAAAAAAGAAAGTCTTCCATCCATTTACCCACAAAAGTAATTTATCATCTTGATGAAAATCTTCAGCAAATAAAGAAAAGATTTGAGATAGGGTAGAAGAAGGTATTATGCTCACTTGGTCATTAACCGATGGAGAAGCAGAAGATAGGTCAGCATAAACTGCGTCTCCCTTGTTGCTTAAAATCGGAAAAACGTATCCCGCATTATCTCCGTCTTGTATTTTTACAAAATGAGGGGTATCGGTTAATTCGTTTTCTTCAAGAAAAGTCTCTGTGTGAAAATTGTTATAAAGCTCATCTAAGACAATTTTGTTACCTTCGACCTGAGTCACTAACCCATTGTATACTGCATCATCTTCATAGGAATAAGATAGGAAATTGGCTCCAGTATTTATATTTAAAACAGTAAGCCCCAAAGGGTCGGTACTAGTTCCCATCATTTTGTTAAAAACAAACAAAAATAAAATAATTAATTTTTTCATATTATTTATTTACTGTATAAAGGCGAGCTACTTCTTTATTATGTTTATCTAATTTCTCCCGCCTTTCTTTTTCCACTTTTTCTTTAAAATACTTTTCAGTATAAATTTTTTTATTCTCTTCGATTTCGTTTTTTACTTGAGGGTATAAAGGTTCAAAACCATTATTTGCAGGAGGCACGAAGGGCTGGAAGGTATTTTTCAAATTAATTTAATTCAGGATCAGAATTTTTTGCTTTCTTAAGCCATTCTTTAGTTTTATTTACACCCATTGATTCAATAAAATTAGTTAAATAATAAACCGCCTCTTCATCCGTAAGGCAAATAGTTTCTTTTTTGACCACTTGTTCCCCATATCCATCGTAAGTTCGACCTATATTTAAATTAAGTTTAATCATTTATGTAAGGCAATTTAAGTTGTCGTGGGTCATCCTCAGATTCTTCCAGAGGAATATTTTCTTCTACGTCTTTACTTATGATACGCTTGGCGAGGGGGTTTTTTAAAAAGTTTTTTTGAGAAATGCGAATAATGAACCGCATTAGTGCAAAACTATAAGCCTTAGTCAATTCCATTTTATGTCCATGAGGAGACTCAATTAAAAATGTATTATTTGCTTCATCCCACGTAAAGCGGGCGTGTTTTAGTTCTTTTATTATTTTCATTTAATTTAGTTAATTTTTGATGAACCCTAGCTACATCTAAAACCGAAGCATTGCGCCCTTTAAAGTTGTCCCAATAAAAAAGTAAGTCGGCCATCTCTTGCAATAAAGGGTCGTTTATAGTCTCCTCTTCATTAGGAGGAGTAATTCCTTCTCTACGGATATGAATAATAGAACCATTTAAGCCGTATTTAATCCATTTTAATTCGTTCGGGTAACGCACATCTGTAAAAATAGGGACGCAACCTGACTCAATTAAAGATTGAGCTTCATTTTTGACTTTGGAAATCCAATATGTTTCATCAAGGCGGCGCATTAATTTAGTACCATAAGCCACTAAAAAATCTCTTATAATATTTTTTTCTTCTTCCGCTTCTGTAAATGAATCTATGCCTGTTTTTTCTAGTAAGAAATCATAAACATCCGCTCTTAATGCTTGAGCGAAACTTAATTTTTTACATGGAATATCTTTTTCTAAAAAATCCCGTTGGATGATAGAAAAAAATGTATCTTTGCCACTCCTGGCAAGACCACAGAGACCTATAGCTTTTATATTTTTCATTTTCTACAATTTGGAGCGTAACTATAAGATATAAAACAGAATAGTGCAATAAAAAAATTACATATCCAAAAAGAATTCCCTAGTCCCGCTTGAATCAAGGAAGCCAATAGATTAAAGTAGCATAAAACAAAATTAAATTTACCTCTAGTATTTAGATTATTTAATTTAATTTTAATTCCTTAGCAAAGGTTTTTTTTATTTGAGTGATACAAATAGAATCAACTTCCGTTAATTCAGTAGCTGTAGGAAACCTCTTGTTTTTTATAAAAAAAGTATTTAACCCAGTAGAAGTCATATTATGTCTACTAAATTCTTTAGTCTCTTTATTGAAAGAGAAATGATAAGTCATTCCGTCCTCAAACAAGCAAAAATATCTCCACTTTCTTTTAGTGCGCTGACACTTAATAAAGTTTTTATTTACAGGAAGATCTTTCACTTTTTACCTTTCTGATTTTTTTGTTGTGCCGCTAACACTTTAGGAGTCACTAGAACTCCATTAAGACCTTCGACTAATTTGCCGCTACAGCGGCCTGTCTTTTTAGCGAACCTTGCTAAAGATGGTTGTTGTGTAGGATTTAATCTTGCTTTTTTTGCCATAATGAGTAATTTATTAAAACCCTATATTACTCTAGCCTTTTATAAAAGTCAAGACTTATTTGCCCGTACTACCGAAACCCCCGCTCCCTCGAGCAGATTCTCCCAGATCGCCAACCTCTTCAATCACTACCTTAGGTAATTCCATTATAACAAGTTGAGCAATTTTATCTCCGATCTTGTAGGGGTTTTGATTAGTCCAGCTCATTCTAACTTTAATCTCGCCCCTATAACCGCTGTCTATAACGCCTACAGAATTTAACAAACGATGTCCTGTTTTAGAAATACTTGAACGGGGGAAAAGTAATCCCACGTTTCCCTCTTCTATTTCAACCGCTAAATTTGTTCCAAATTCTATAAACTCAGCCGAGCAATTAATGGAAGTGGCGATCAAGTCTAATCCCGCATCGCCCGCTTTAGCGTAAGTCGGAACAATTACTTCGGGAGCTAGTTTTTTTATTTTAAGAACCATATTTAAAATCCATAACTTCTTCTATCAAATCAATATAAGTGTCAATTATTGCAGGATTATCTGGACTACATTCCCAGATAGCCTCTTTAGCTTTCTCTTCGTACTCTCCTATATTATCTTGATGAAAATTTAAAGCGGTAAATAGTTTATCAGCCGCATCTTTTACATTATAACCTTCATAAACGTAACCTGCTTCAAAAAAATCAGAGTTATGCACTACGGGAAGATTGAGGAATAAAGATTCTAAAGTAGTATAATTTAAGCCATTTTCTACGTGATGCGAAAGACTAACTGCTGATTTAGAAAATATCTCAGAAATAGGATGTCTGGCTCGCAATGTTATTTTGGAATTCATGGGAGGATGCAACGTACTAATAAATTTTTTCAGAGCATTATGATTAAGCCTTGAAGGATCTATTCCATAAAAATAAACTTTTTCCAAATCTTCAATTTTATATCGGGTGGCAAAAGCTTTTATAGCATAGGCTGGACAAATTAAGTTTTTATTGAAATTTAAATTAGGCTCGTAGATTGCAACAGATTTTTTATTTTCAATATTTTTATATTGGAATTTTTCCCACCCTTCCCCCAGAGCATTTAATAAAAAGATTGGCGACCAAATATAAGGACAAATTTGTGTTAAAGCTGCATTTTGTCGTACTTGGTAAAGTTGCATTTGAGATTTATAATGAGGACTAGTCCAAATTATTTTAGAAGGGTGATTAGCAGAATATAACTGCTCATACTTTTCTTTATTCGGCTCGAGCAATTCTGCCGTCGCAGTCCCATAAACATTTCCATACGTGATATCCACTAAACGAACCCCCCCTTCTATCGCGCCCTCATAAGCCTCGGCCCCTAGAGTAAAAACAGGACATAAAAGGATGTCTATTTTTTTTTCTATAGCTTGCAGGTAAGTAAGGAAGTTTTTAGGCTTATATTTCTCTATATCATCTGCGCGAGAAACTAAATGAATATTATATTTACCTGTTTTTTCTAAAAGGTTTTTTAATAAAACTGCATTTTGATTATTGCCGTTAGCAAATAACTTCTTTTTATTAGCATTTAAAGTAATGCCTATATCTAGTTTTTTCATCACCGAGAGTGATCTAACAAAGGATAAACTAAATTATCAGGATTTTTTTCTTCCAGATGTAATTCGTTAAGTCTTGCTTGAAGCCTGAGGCACTCAAACAAAGCTTTGTCTGTAGATAAAAGACTGTTGTCTATTTCTTGAAGTTCTTTTATTTTTAAAAAAGAATAAACCTGAGACGCAGTTAGCGCAATTAAAAGTAAAATTAATTTCCTATTATTGATTTGCATTTTTCTTCCCACTTTGTAAATTCACGATTGCCGATAGGAAGCTGACGTTTAAGAGTTTGGGTGTCGCCAGCTTCTATTCTAATTAAATCATCTTCTTCTAAATCCTGACTACTGGCTTCTAATAATTCAGAAGTTTCTAAAGCTTTGAAACGATGAGCAACATAAGGAGGTATATCTACAGATTCCCCTTCTTCTAGAATCATAATTGTCTCCTGCCCGTCTAATACAAAATCTAACTCTACTTTACCCGATAATACTAAAAAACTCTCCTCTTTTCGCTTGTGATAATGAAGACTACATGTTCCACCCTCTCGTAAAGATAAAATCTTTACACAATACTTCTCATTGTTATGAATAACTTTTTCAGAACCCCAACCTTTGAGGTTTATTTTTTTATTTTTATGTTTTACTGGTAGATTCATATTTGTTATTTAGTCCAGATTAAAATATTCTCCATTTCTTTAATCATATCATCATAAGCTACTTGTGTCAATAAATCTTGTCGCCTCCACCGCGTATATAATTTATATTTAGCTTTAGTTGCGCTAGAAACTTTAGCTTTAATTGTAATTCTCCCCCCATTATTCTCCGCTATTTTTTTCTTTGACCACTCCAAGAGTTCAGCGCGAGGCACCAAAGCGAACTCACCCTCTCTTTCAAAAGCGATATGAGTAGCTTTACCCTTTAGCCACCCATCTTTACCTTGGACATTGTCAAATTCTAACCACAACCAATCATCATTAAAATTAGAATCTTTTCTTTTATTTTTTTTACGCGCCTTAACGTCAATTTTAAAAACCTTAGAAGATTTTTCCTTACTTAAAATAAAATCTATATGTTTATGTATATTCTCTTCTCTTGAAGCTGGAGTTACTTTATAACCCTTTTGTGTCGCTAGCTCTGCGAAAACAACTTCCGCCTTTTCACCTATTGCTGAACATTTGCCCCCCTCGTCTCTCTGATTAACGTAAGCCATATTTTAATCTTCACCTTTTTGCTTTGACTTAAGGGGACAATTGTTGCTTAACAATTTTCTTTTGAGTTTATTCTTCCATTTTTGACTTTGTTTCATTTTGGATTTCTTGTTGCAGAAGAGTTGTTGGAGCTAATACATTTTGGACAAAACACGCATGGTATCCAATTTTATAATTGTATTTCTCGCTAAAAATTAATAAGCATAGAATGATATACGGGGGCCACGAGGTAAAACCAATAGTAGCATGAAGAAGATATGTAATAATTAAAAATGGGAATACCTTGTGACATATATGATTTACACTTGCTGTTAAAAAATTCATAACTATTTATTTTAAAGGGGTGCTGGAATCATACCAGCACCCCTCATAATTGTCAATATAAATCAAAATGATTTTAGAAACTATGAGTAATACCCACAGTTATAGCTAGATCAGGAGCTTCTAAGTTTACATCTTGTAACTCTGTATAATCAACGGCCACAAACAAACTAGTATTTTCTTTGAGATCGTAGGTTCCTACAGCTTCCAAGCTATAATAAGTTGCACGTTGGTCAGCGATAGAAGTATTACCAATAGTTCCAATGGCTTCAATACCAATTTCTTCACCAATATTAAGACCTTGTGAAATACGACCTTCATAAGTGGCAACGGCTTCTGAAGTATTATAATAAATACGCACAGATGGAGAGAGAATAAACTCAGCCCCTAGATCCACATAAAGCTCTGTAGCATCTCCCACAACGTGATTATCGTCATAAGTAATCACGCCTACAGAAGTTTCAATATTATCCAATAGGGAAACGCTAGTTTCTAAGGATAATTGAGTTTCGTTCTCGTAATCTTGTTTAATGTTAGTAAAGGCTCCTACAGAAAAATCAATGCCAAACACATCGACACCGAGCCCCATAGAACCTTGGATAGCAGAAGTGTCGCCCGCTACTCCCCTGAATCCGATATCTGAATCGTGACCCAAAGAAAAGCTACCAGACACCTCTTCTGCGTTTACTTTGTTATAGGCAAAAAGGCCGACGCAGACAGCGACGACAATACCTATGATGAGTTTAGTTTTAGTCTTCATATATATTTAGTTGTTGTTATATATTTAGTTGTTATCAGGACATGTGATGTCCAAAATTTCTACTTCAAGCCCCGCTTTATTCATAATGTAATTAAATTGTTCTTTTGCGGAGTCCTCACAAGGAGCTTGAATGAATCTATTTTTCTCTAATGAGTCACCTTTTACTCGATAAGTAAAGTCGAATTCATGCATGCCCCAAGGGCCCTTAGACTTATTAGAGTTTCTCTTGCTTTTGTTTATCATTATTCAGTAGATAAAGTGAATTCTGCCTTGCCCATGACGCCATCAATTAAAATAAAACCACTTACCCTAATACCATCTTCTTCGAAAATTAAATTTCTGTGAAAAACTTCGAATTCTAAATCTGGGTGAGAAACTATAATTTTATCAAATTCAACATGACGAACTGAGGCATCCTGCAATTCACAATTATTAATTATCTCAAGATTTGTCTTGAGTACTTTTAAGTTGACTTTCATTTTTTAGTTCTAAAAACGAGTTAGTTAGTAAAGAAATTGCTTCTTGATGTTTTTGAAGTTGTATTTTAATTTCTGCCAAATCCATAGGGTTATTATAGTATTTGGTTTCACATAGGCCATCATAAATTGTTTGAGATGAGTCGCTTTTTTTCATGAGCCTTTAATTAAGAGGGAGGCGAATTCCTGTAGCGAGGCTTCGATTAGCAACTCCTCTTCAAAACAGGAATATATTTCTTCCTCAGTAAAACCTTCAAGCTCTGCCCATTTATACTTTTTTTGATCAATATAGAAACACCTTATTTTTCCATTAGAGAGTCCAATGCTCCCATGGGTTCCTGTATTACTGCCTACAATAAAAACTTGAGCAGTGGTAGTTACAGAAGGGATTCTAGTATAAAACTCTACCTCATTATTTTCGCAATGTTGTTTTAAAAAGGATAGAGCTTGACCTAGTTTATCTGTATCTTTATTTACCATAAAGAGCATTAAAGATTGACTTCGATTTCTTGCGAAGCTCCGAACGGCGAGAGTTTCGGTCGCGTTCTTCCTCCTCTCGCTCGCGTTTAAGCCTTTCGGCCTCTTCAAGCTTTTCTTTAGTAGCGGACTCCATGTGAGCTAATTCTTCTTGCTTTAACCTATCTGCCTCTTCTTGCTCCGAAGTCCCCCGAGCGCAAATTAAAAATAAAATGCGCTGCTCGGGGTCTTCAGAAGCCATATGCTCCGAATAATCGATGAGGTCAAGCCATTGAGCCTTATCTAAAGAAACATAATTAGCGCTATCCCGAACTTGATCGGGTAACGATGCCGAAGTAACTAATGCGTAATCTAAATTCATAGATTATATTTTACACTAATAAATCAGGTACCTCTTCACCAATTTCTTCGCTAACCCCTTCGCTAACTTTTTTAGAAGTTGCAGCAATTGAAGCTTCTTCACTCGAAGTAGACTGAGGAGCCTCGGATTCATAAACTATAAAATCAGGCGCACGTTCATTTTTAGCTTTATTTTTGTTAGTAAAGATTACAATCTTCACTTCTTTCTCGACCCCAAATTCACCAATTCGCAAGGTTCCTGTGAGGTAATTTTGATTGCGCCCTTGGCGCTTCCATAAAGCACCAAGTTCACGTTGGCGCCATTTGCTATCATTAGTTTGTTCTTCGCTCATATTTCTATATTATTTGAGGTTGTATAAATTTTGGAGTTCATTGATGAAATCTTGTTGAGCTTGAGGGCTTTTAATTTTCTTAAAAGCTTTTTTAGCTCGACGATAAGCCCTGTTACTTATCTCGTCCTGAGGGTTTATAATACTACGTAACTTTTTTGAAAAACGTTGGTTCATAATTGAGGCTATACCTTACGATAGTTTTTAAATAAAGTCAAGCTTTTATTTCAGGATACCCTTGGCGAGAATGATGAATTACGGTATTTTTATTGGGGAACTTTTCATTTAGAACAGGGTTTTTAGCCCTATGATTATATTCGTCAGGTAAAATACCTAAGCGTAAGTCGGTCTCCCATAAGACACAGCGCAATGATAATTGATCGTTGCCAGCTTCTTTTTTTACCATATCTTCATAATAGAGATCAAACCATTTATCCCAAACTTCCTGAGTTTCCTTATTATTTTTAAAAGCGATTACCCCTCCATTAACTTCAGGAAAAGCCAGAGGAATGTGAGAATACTTAGAGTGGACAATATTTGAAACCCTAACTGGGCCATGTATGCCCAAGATATCAAATTTTTCTAACATATCAAAGATAAGCCCCACTCTTTTATCCAGAATCATCGTGTCTGAATCTAAATACAAAGTCTTCTCGTAAGGTGAATTTTGTAAAGATCGAATTTTACTAAAAAATGCGCCCTTCCTTGGGAAGTCAGGCAGTAATTCAATCTTGGAAATATTTTTTAAAGGGGGATGGTCTAAAGTGTCACTAAATAAAGTTATATCAATATCGGGCAGGAATTTTTTAAGCGTCCCTGCGCTTCTGTCAGCATAGAGAGAATACGAAGACTCCTTTCCGAAGTAAGGACATCTCCCTGTAGAGCAATATATTACCCCTGTCTTATTATTGGCCATATTCGTAATTAAACATTTTAAAATCTAGGTTATATTTGCGGTAGACAATATCCAGCGACTTTTTATCGTAAATTTCTTGATATTTTACTTGAGGGCGCGTTTTATTTTTATTTAAATGCAAGGGTTTTATATCTTCAGGTAGCCCCAGATTCCTCATAACTGTTGAAAAGTCTTGGTTAAAATTTTCAAATTTCCCAATAAAATCCATTACGGGAGAGCCTTTATGAAGGGTGTATCTGTATTGGGAATCAAAATGAAAATGATTTCTATTTTCCGCCAAGTGTTTCTGAACAAAAAAATTAAAATCCTCTTTGTATTTTTTCTTTAAAACATCGGACCAAAAAAACGTACTCACTACCCACTCAAAAGGATTACGAACAAAGGTGAATTTAAAATAAGTCTCTAGCGCCTCAGGAGGAAAAAGCCTCCGAGAAGCCGCCGCCACTTCTTTTCTTTCGTCGGGAGCGTGGAAACGATATTTAGGATAAATCTTTCCCGCTTTTGCACCCGCATCTTTTCCCATGTAGGGAAAGCACTCCAACTCATCCAAGGTGCAATGTTTTTCAATTCCCTTATTGACAAAATACCAATCAATACCTGTTAAAGCAGTTTCGAGAGTAGTTCCGCCTGTTTTTGGAACGTGAACAAAGATGCATTTGTGAGCGTGATGAATCATGTGTAATACTAAGTATGCCAATACTTATTGACGCCGCCTTAAGTGAGCCACCAAGTTCAGTAGCTTGTTTCCGAGACGTAACGCTTTACAGCAATTGTTTTATTAAAAAAAGAGTAATTTTAGAAGCGCCGCTCGAAATAAAAGACTTCTATTGGAAATGGCTTAAGCAGCAGGGAGCTTTTGATTTTATTGAAGATATAGTTGAGCCTTTTTCGGAAAGTTATTTTTCAATTAGAATCAGCAAGGGCAATATTACTGTGCCTTGTATTACCGCTCATAATTTACATTTTATTCTTCAGGGACTTCTGGCGTCTCAGTCTGGGAATTAGCGCCAAATAAGGTTTTCATTGTCTCAACTAAAGAGGTGTATTTATCAATTTCCGCCAAAACTTTCTTGATTTCCTCTGACAGATTGCCGTGATCGCCAATGCCAACAGGCATGCTCACTAAAACCTCTAGGTCCGCGCGGCGCTGATCAAGTAAGCCAGCGTATTCATTGTAGATTCCTTGAATATATTTCTCTTTCATAAGTCTAAGTTTTCTAATAAAAAATCGTGAAGGTTGTCGGTGAATTCATAAAGCGAGGGTAGATTATAAATATTTTTTACAACGTGAAAAAAGTTTTTTTCTGCTACCAGAATTATTGAACTACTAGCATAGCATTCTTTTCCATATAAGTCAATAAACTTTTGGCGCAAATCGTCGATCATTTTTTCGCTATCCTCTCCAAAATGAGGGGTATATTTTAATTGCCCTATGGTGACTAAATTTATCATGCAGGTTTTAAAATAAAAAAGTAATAAACTAAAACTGAGCTAAGGTAAAATATTGCATCTAACATTCACCCATTATACTATAGAAAAAAAATTTGTCAAGAAAAAATGGTGGAGGCGGCGGGAGTCGAACCCGCGTCCTCATCGTCTTCAATCTTCTGTTTCTACAAGCTTAGTTAATTTTTTTTATAGTTTAGATATTAACATCCAACTTCTTGTTTCAACTATTCAACTTTATTTAAAAGTTGCCTCCGATTACTCAGTGGTGCAGTTTGGCGATACAAGTAAACTTTTTCTGTTTTTGCAGATGTCGTCCTCTTCTAATTTTATCTGCGTCCAAAAAGAAAAGGGGCAGCTTATGCTGCAACAGCCAGCTGACGCGCAACGCTCTTACGAGCGGCAATCTTGCTAGAAGCAACCTTCTTGGCAGGATTAAAGCGGTCAAGAAGACCTTGTATAAGTTGAGTTTTGGCACTTATAAACCACGGGCTTTTTAAGGAGCCAGCCCACTCCTGCTTGCGGCAAAAGTATCCAACATGAGTCGAATCCATTACGCCCCCGAAAAAATTACTCGCTACCTTCTTCAGGAGCTTCTTGAGGAGCTTCTTCTGGAGTAAGATTAACCTTAAGCTCTTCTTTTTGATCTTCAGTTAATTTTTCTAACTCAGCAGTAACTACTGTTTCGGAAAAATTGCGAATCAATTCTACGGTTTGATGAAAAGGGATATTGTTGATCGCCCTTCCAATTAAGATATTTTTTAGTTCTGAGTCTGTCATAATACTTTTATTGTAATAGTTAATTTAAATTTGTCTATAATTTATCGATAATAAGTTTTTCATATTGCCCCCTGCATAAGAAATGGAGGACTGTAAATCTTGAGTTATTTCTTTATATTTATCTTCATATTTCATACCGTTACTTTCGATCTCACGAACAACTCCTTCAATATGATCTCCGTGTCCCTTATTTCGTTCGCTGGCGGAACCGAAGTACTGCTTGTAAATTCTACCATTTTTCATTATTGTCGGAGCAGGGCTATCTGAGCACTGACTAAAAATAGAGCCCGCCATAACCAAGGTGGCTCCTGCTCTAATGGCTTTTGCAATATCCCCGTTAGCTTTAACTCCGCCATCTGCTATCAGAGGAACTTTCGCGACACTAGAGCATTCTAACATGGAAGAAAACATGGGGTATGTAAAACCTGTCTTATCTTTAGTGATGCAAGCTAACCCTTGGCCGATACCTACTTTAATACAATTTGCGCCCCAATCTTCTAAATCAATAATTGCATCTCTGGTAGCCACATTACCTGCAATGATAAATACGTCAGGCAAATGTCTTTTGATGTGGGCAATCATTTTTTTCATGAGTAAAGAATGTCCATGAGCAATATCAATTGTGATAAAGTCTACTTTCAATCCACTTTTGGCTAATTGAGTAACCTGCTCCTGATCTTTTTCTTTAACACCCACGCTTATAGAAATGGTTTTCAAAGTGCTAGCTTCGCTGCAAAAAGAAACGGGGTCCATATCAAAACGATGCATTATATAAAAATAATCATTATCGCTAAGTTGCCTCGCTCGATTCAAATCAATAACCGCTCTCATGTTTGCGGGTACGACAGGTAAGTTGAATTTTTTACCTCCAAATTTTATGCTAGTATCTGCATAAGAACGAGAGCCTAATGCTGAATATGTAGGCATCAGGGTAATATCAGAATATTTTAAAGCTTTCATTATCTAAATTCCTTCCTCAGCAATCTCCATCTATCCGAGTCTATTTCTTTGCTACCATCATCGATAGCATAAAGCATATTTAATATTTCTTCTAAAGAATTGTAAATGTATTTATGAGGAAACATGCCTAGCATCCATAATGGAGTTTTAGATTTGCCCCCTTCCATACTTACAAAAACAGGTTTTTTCATTCTTACCGCAGTAACAATTTCTTCAGCACTGCCCCAACTCGCTACATCGGGAACAAGATGAGCAATAATAAAATCGGAACGATCTACTAAATTAAGATCATAAGCTCTAATAGTTTTCATTCTATCAGTAACTCTATCATACTGCTTAGTTTTCATCCAAACATCCATTTGTTGACGAGTAGCTTCATCTTCTTCAACATCTTTAATAAAAGGTTTTTTGTAAGGATCAAAGCAAGTAATTCCCAGAGGCGCAAGTTTTTCAGTGACTTCTTCTCTCCAATTGCGACCACTGAGATATTGCATGTGGCCTACAAGGTAGGTTTTTGTTTTATCTAATAAATTCATTGCTTTTTTAGCTTATCAAAGATGAGTAGAAAAGTCAAGCATTACTTAGCCTTAGCACAGCTTCTACCTTCTCCCACTGATTAATAAAATTAAGAGCTTCCTTGTAAGAGCATAGTTGCCTGTCTATTCTCTCGCTTTTAATTCCTTGTTTAATGCCCGATACCACCCTGAATTTTTTAACTTGCTTTCCTTCGCGTTTAGAAAAAACATTAAAGGGAGTTATTGTCCATTTAACTTCTTGGCCTAACCTGTTAAGCCGTGTTAGTCTTTCTTTTGATTCTTTATGGGACTCCTCGAATAACCTATCGAATCTTAAGAAATCTTTAAAAAAAAGAATTTTTTTATTATTCATTGTCTTGATGTTGCTGATAGGCGGAGTAATTCGCAGCGATAAGCTTTCTCCATATTCATCAGGACGGACATAAGCAACATCTTCCCCTTTGGGTAACTCAGGGCAATAAACAGCCAAAATATCAAATTGTTTATTTACTACATAATTATTTTGAAGTACGTCCCCTTTAGATTTTACGTTAACCCTCCGAGGGGATAGTTGAATTACACCACTCCTACCGCCAGAGTTATCGGTAGCTCTGTATTTCACTTGAATTTCGTAGTATTGCCCCTCGTATTTAGCTATTATGTCATAAGCCGCAGATTCAGTACAGGGATTAAATACCGATACTCCTTGTTTAATTAAATCAGCTGAAACCATCAAGACTCCTATGTCTCCTTTCTCGCAAGTAGTTAGACCGTCTTTAATATTTGTCCTCATCACTTTATTCTCATTACTTCCCATCTTATTTTTTTCTCTTCAACTTGTTTTTTGATTCTGCGTTGATTCGCATTTAACTGACTGTTGCCAGTTTTAACTTCCATAAATATTATCTCTTCTTCTTCAAAAATAATAAAATCAATAGGACTCGCTAAGAATCTAGCTTGTTTACGATCATATTTAAAATCAGCAAGTAAAGGCGCAAAATGCTCTGCTATTTGCCCCGTTCGCACCTCGCTTTGTTTTTTCTGAGAGTACAGCTTCTTGTGCGCTGCATTTTTAATTTTTAAAAGCTTGTGAAGCTTCCAAATGTATAATCCGCCAACTACCCCCACCAAAAGGTAAATGTATTCCACTATGATTTTATATTTATTTTTTTATTTTTAGAGGTAATTTGTATACTTGATGGCGAACCCGTCAAAAGTAATCTTGCAATAGGAGTTTCTATACGCTCGCGAATAATCTTCTTCAAAGGACGGCATCCAAATTTTAATTCCTCTGTTTCTTGAGCTAATAGATTTATAGCCGAAGGTGACACTTTAAGTGTGACACCTCTCTCTTTGAGGCTTTTCTCAATTGGCGTAAGTTCAATTTTGCAAATTTTTCTCAAAGTACTTAATGAGTGATTTTTGAATAAAACTATTTCATCAAGACGATTTACGAACTCAGGTTTAAAAAACTTTTTAGCCGCATCAATCACTTCCCCTTTCAGGTCCTCGGGGTCACGAATTTCTTCAGTTGCTCCTCCGAAAGTCATAGTTTTTTTGGAAAGTAATTCGCTTCCAAAATTTCCTGTAGCAATAATGATACAGTTTTCAAAACTAGCCGCTTTGCCGACATTGTCCGTTAGCCTTCCCTCTTCCAATATTTGTAATAAAAGTAAAATTACATCAGGGTGAGCTTTTTCGATTTCATCAAATAAAATTACCGAATAAGGCTTTTTTCGGACCTGTTCTGTAAGTTGCCCAGCTTCATCAAATCCTACATAACCTGGAGCAGCGCCAGTTAAGCGCGAGGCATTGGTTTTCTCTGAATACTCAGACATGTCAATGTGAATAAGGTTTTTTTCATTTCCAAAAATTTCCCTCGCTAAAACTTTAGCTAAATAAGTCTTACCAACGCCACTGGGACCTAAAAATAAGAAGGAACCCAAAGGGCGGCATTCGTTAGTAAGCCTTATTGAATTTCGTAACATCGTGTCGGCTAGAGGCTTGATAGCATGATCTTGCCCAACAACATGATTAGATATAATTTGAGGCAAGTTAAGTAATTTGCCTTTTTGAGTTTGACTTAACTGCCCTACGGGAACGCCCGTTTTATCTGAGATGACCTCGTAAATATGTCGATCTTCTACTTGCACCTCAGTGAGCTCCAGCTCTGCGCCCCAATCATTTAATATGTCTTTATATTCCTCAAATAAGTCATCCACCTCCTCTGTAATTTCATGCGCTTCGGGCGAATCAGGATGATTCATGAGGATTTCAATTTTCTTTTCTACAACCTGCGCCTTTTGTGGACGCCTAAAGTTTTCAATTTTACATTTAGAAGCAGCTTGATCTAGTATGTCTAAAGCTTTATCAGGAAGGGCGCTTTCTTTTATATAGCGCACGGATAGGTCAATGATTTTTTTTAATGAACTAAGAGGGAACTTGACACTATGAAATTTCTCATAAGAAGGGCATACGCCTTCGAGTATTTTTAAAGCGCTTTCGGAAGATGGCTCTTCAACGGTAATAGGCTTAAATCGACGAGACAATGCTCCATCTTTTTCTATATTTTTTTTATATTCCTTGAACGTGGTTGCCCCAATACATCTTATTTCCCCCCGAGCTAGCATTGGTTTTAGGATATTAGCTGCATCCATACTGCCTTCAGCACTACCCGCTCCAACTAGAGTATGAAGCTCATCAATAAAGAGAATAATATTGGGGTCAGATTTAACCTCTTTTATTAAACCTTTTAACCTTTCTTCAAATTGACCTCGATATTTAGTTCCCGCCACCATAGAAGGCAAGTCAATACCATAGATCATAGCGGACAATAAGAAGTCGGGAGTGACGCCCTCTACGACGCGTTGAGACAAGCCTTCAATTAAAGCTGTCTTACCTACTCCTGGATCACCCAAGAGGAGCGGGCTGTTTTTAGTTTTACAACACAAGACTTCACATAATTGGGAAATTTCGGTTTCCCTTAATACTAACTTAGAAAACTTGCCTTGTAGAGCTAAAGCATTATAATTCACCCCATATTTCTCCAAAAATTCTTTACTCTTCGGGGAGGGGGTTGGTATATTCTGAGGGGTTTCATTAATCTCCTCGTACTCAGCGAACTGAGTAGCATCAGTAAAATAAAGTTTTATTTTTGTAGCTATTTCTTTTAAGTCAAGATCAAACTCTAAAAAGGTTTTTAGTAAAGAAGTCTTTTTAAGACTCACTACTCCCAGAAAAAGGTGTTCAACCCCAATATAATTGTGATCAAATTGTATAGAGCTATCTTGCGCTAATCTAATGATGTTCTCAACATCTTCACTGAATACGCACGGCGCGCCTGCGGGATCTTCTCTCTTATTTAAATTCTCTAAAAGAATTTGCTTTAATTTCTTGGAATTAAAATCTAGGGCACTAACTACCTCATGAAGTATTCCCCCACTTTGCGAGAAGAGGGAAACGACAAGGTGTTCAGCTGAGACCACCCCGCCGCTTGATGAACGAGCTAGGTCTTTAGAGAATTTAAGGGCTTGTTGCGCCCGAGGAGTAAAATTAGGTTTAGTGTCTGGCTCCATTGTATAATAATTACACTTTATTTTAAATCGCTAAGTTTCATATAAATAATTTCATCCATTATCGAAAGGCTATCTATAAAAAGAATATCCTCTCCTTTTGACCCAGAAACTACGGCTATACTGCCTTTATCTGGAAGGCCTCCATTTTTAGATAAAAATTCTTCTACCGAATTTTTCTGAACCCACCCAGTGTTTGTTCGAGCTCTACGGTTTATCATCATACAAGGTATTGAACCTTTTTCATCAGAGAGGATTAATTTTATATATTCATTCCCATTTTTACTGCGTCGTTTAAAGACGTCTTCAACTGTTCCTACGAATTTACGACTCTCGCGTAATTCTAAACTTTCAAAAGTTAAGGAGTCTGAAAGCTCACCCGCGCTAACCCTGAATACATCTCTTAAGTTTTGACTATAACTATAACCTAGTAATTGATTTTCAAAATACCAATTAGCAAAATTTTCATACTTTTTATTTTTATTATAAATAGCCTTATACTTGTCGTATTTCTTCTTGAAAGTTTCAAAACGAGACGGCTTGATCAAAATCTTACCATCGTCTCCGAGCGACTCATTTTTTACACAATCCACAATGCTATTTAAAATATCCCAATCATATTTTTCACCCATTGCCATGAAATTTCTTTTTTCTCTATCGGTCAGGATATTAAATGCTTGAGCCTCTAAGACTAAACGACACCGATTTGTTTTATAACTAGAAAGAGCTCCTGCCTGTATAAAGGCGGAAAGGATGCCGATATTTAAACCTGAACTCTTGGCCGCAAGGAAAATATCATATTTATTATTTATTTCCGTTTGCCTAAAAGCGTTTAAAGCGTCCATTGATTTATCGCTAATCCCTTTGATGCTATTTAAGCCAAAACGTATATCTTTTCCCTCGCTAAAAAAATCGCTTTGAGATTTAACAATATCAGGAGGTAGTAATTTAATATCAAAAAACGCCAGCTCTTTGGAGATAGCTGAGATCTCCTCGTGCGGAGCGGGCTCAAACTTGGTCATTTTTAATAAGCTTAAAAAGAATTCTTGAGGGTAATTAAATTTTAAATACGTAGTCCATGCCGCTAATGTAGCATAAGCTATAGAGTGGCTTTTATTAAATGAATAATTAGCGCTATCCTCGGCCACTTTCCATAGAAAATCTCCCACTTCGTGAGGCAGGTTATTTTCAATAATTTTTTGCTCAATCTTGCTTTTCCATTTAGGCATTTCTTCTATTTTTTTCTTGCCTACAATGCGCCTAAGTTGTTCCGACTCATCCAAGCTAAAACCTACTGCAACTGCCATTTTCATTAGCTGCTCTTGATACAAAGGGATGCCTCCAGTATAGCTTAATATTTCATTAAAAATGGGATGAACTCCTGAAAACGATTCTTTTTCTCTGTTTTTAATATAATCATCAAGAAAATCTAAAGCTCCTGGCCTTGCTAGCGCCACTACTGCACTTAATTCCTCAAGGTCTCGAGGAGCTATCTTTTTACATACTTTAAAATTTGTTTCAGCTTCAATCTGAAATAAACCCCTGGGAGAACGTAATCCCTGTAAATTATCATAAATTTTAGGGGAATCAACAGGGATAGAGTCCGAATCCATACCCAAAGCATTACAAGTATTTTGAATAACGCTTAAAGTCCGTAGCCCTAAAATATCAAACTTAACCATGAGCTCTGCTACCCAATTCATATCATATGCAGTAACTAATGCGCCATCCTTTGTATGTTGAACTGGACAAATATCCGTCAAGAGTTGGTGAGATATAGCGATTCCCGACGGGTGTACTCCTGTATTTTTATTTAACCCCTCTAGCTTTCTAGAAATTGCAAAAACCTTAGGGTTAGCTTCTGCCCACTCGGCCAATTTCTCGCTTTCTTCCAGAGCATCTTTCAAAGGCATTACTTTGCCGAAAACCTTAGGTATAAAATCGCTAATTAAGTTTACATCCCCTTCTGAAAGGGCTCCCGCAAGTTTGCCACACTCTTTAATGCACAATTTGCCACTTAAAGTATTGAGCGTTAAGATTTTAGCGGTTCTATTGGGGTAACTTTCTTCAATATAAGTAACGACTTTGTGGCGATGCTCATAAGCAATATCATTGTCGATGTCCGCTAATAAACTGCCATCCAAATATATGATGCCATCTTTTTCTATCTGCCTTGCGCGACTCTTTGAAACAAACCTTTCAAAAAATAAATCATATTGGACGGGGTCGATTTGCGTTACTCCAATTAGAAATAAAACTAAGGAGCCTGCTGCAGACCCTCTTCCTGGCCCTGTAGGTATATCATTTTCGTGGCAAAAATTCAAAATATCCCAATTGAGCAGTATGTAATCTATAAACCCTAATTCATTAAGAATGGATAGTTCCATTTTAACCCGTTCATAATACTTCTCTTTATTATCAGCTTTATGAATATTGTGTTGCAAAATGCCATCGCGACACAACCGAGTTAAAAACTCTAAATTACTTGAGGACTCATCTATGTTAAGACGTTTATAAAAACGAGGTTCGATTTTAATCTTAGGAAGTAATACTCCTGCGACTATGCTATCGGAATAATCTTCGAAACCAGCTGTAAAGTCGTTTATATTTGAATTTCCCATAGTTGCTTGTTGAATATTTTGAAATTTATTGAGATATCATACAAAGCGTCATGCAATTTCTTCTCATCGAAGTTTAGGTCATAATCTTTACATAGCTGTAAAATGCTAGTTCTAACGCCCTTGACGCGGTGATGTAGTAATTTGTATTGCCAAGAGACAAAAGAGTCTTCGGGGTCAAATTTTATTTGATTCTTAATGGCGCGAGCTATGCAATTTGTATCGAGGCAACGTGCTACATAACTATAATCCACAGGTTGACCACATAATCTACGCAGTATACCATGCACATAAACGTCAAAGCCCAAAATATTATGCCCCACTATCATATAGTCGTCATCATAAAGATAATGCTCAAATTCTTTTAGTACAAAAAGTGGGTCTACAGCTTCCTTGCGATATTTTTTTTCGTTAAATCTTGTGATGCGTCTCGCATCTGCCGAGATAGGTAATTCTTCCCAATGGATATAATAATTTTTCTTTTCTTTAATGGTTGAGCCCTCAGCTAATAAAAAGCTTAATTGCCAAGGCTTATTTTCTAGAGAGCCAAGGTTAAGAGAGCAAGTCTCAAAATCAAAAAGTAAATACTTTTGTTTATTATTAAATCTCAGAAGATTATCGTTCATTTATTTCCTTCCAGCTTTCAAAGCTAAATTCAGGAGAGCCGCAGTGGTCTAAATTTGGACTTTCTAATGTAGCTTTTTTATAAAATTGACGGGCACATAAGCATTTGTAAGTTTGAAAAGCCTCAAAGTCTTTGCGGTCTTTATAATAAATACTTTTGGTTTGAATTGGAGATTTACAATAAGACCTCACTTTTTCTTCCAAAAGCGAATCAAATGGTAAACCGTTATCTTCAGTAAAATAAAAGGGTTCAGTAAAGGAAAAGTCGGGAATACAGCTAGAAAATTTAAATAAGTTTTGAAAAATAAAGGAATCATAAAAGGGTATTGCTAACTTTAATGAGTCATCGCACCAATGGTCAGCGAGACTTTTATTGTCGATCTTCCCTTCTCCCTGCGTAAATGCAAAACTATAAATTTTATTTAACACTTTGCAACCTTCAGCGTTTTTGGCGAAGATTATGATTTTATGAATACAGTCTTGTAGCTCGCTAGAAAAAGAATCTACTAAATTAAGCCTAATTCCAAATCTTAAATTTAAATTAAATTTCTCGCAAGTCTTTTGAGCTTGTAGAAAACCCACTAACGAATCTTCAACTAAAAAAACTTCTTGTAATTCACTGTCTAAAGCTAAATTAAAAATACTATCAGATCCACCTTCGTCCCTGCTTTCTTTATCAGGGGAAGCTAGGGTTAAGATAGACTTTCCAATACTATAGTGGGATTTAAATAGAGGAACTGTCATGCTCCTATAATACAATATTTAAGCGGTAAATGTCAAGGCTATTATAGATCAAACTCGTCTTTTATCTCTTTATTCCAATGTGGGCAGCCCTTGTAAGACCTAAGCTCCACTGATTGACCTTGCTCCTCATCGATAACTAAATCTTCACGAGCATCTTCAAATGCACTTTTTATAATTTTACCATCTTTATTTAAAAGAACATAGTAATCTTGAGGTTTTCTATAAGGACAAATATAACTCGGAATAGGATTCCCATCGCCATCTAATACGTCTTCCCCACGAAATTTTTTAAATCCCTCTCTCCCACAAACTAAAGGGCCTCCAAATGTACCATCTTTGGGGTACCCCTTGACAGCCGCCATGCTGCTTAAGGCCGTAACTTCATTGAAGTTATCTAAATACCTCTGAGCAGCAGTTAATTGATGCTCAAAACCCTCAAGCTCTTGGTCGGAAATCTCCTCCATTTGACAAACGCCTTTGCTCGGAGCTCCTACCATATCTATTTCCAAAGGAAACTTTAAAAATAAAAATTCACAATTTACTGTTTTTATTTCGGGGTAAAGCTTTTTAGTAGCAAGGCAATAAATTAAATCTTGAAGATTATCAGTAATGTCCCCGCCTTTAAAGACCTGCTTGCTAGTTTTGAAGTCGCGGATCAAAGCTGTTCCGTCATCGTATAAAAACAATTTATCAATAAACCCTAAAACTTTATAATTTAAATCGCCGTGATTAATAGTTAAATCAAACTTTTTTTCTGTTAAAGCTTGTGCTGGAGTCTTATTAGTATCGCCATAAAAATCAAACGTGAGGCCATTTAAGGCCATGGTATCAATTAAAGCTAAATTTTCTTCATCCGCTACATTTAACTTTTTTGCATGATAAAGAATCAACTTATTCAATGCAGGGTCGGCAAGAACAGATCCTAACTTAATAACCCTGTCGTAATATTTATTGCGTTTAGGGTGAGCTAAAAGCTCTAAGACTAAGTGGACTATCCACCCTCTGCTAGAACCATCATTGCCTTTATCTGGCAATTTTAAAACATAACGACACCAATATTGCCAACTGCATTGCTTGGCTAATTTTATACGGCTGGCACTTAATGTATTCATACTAATCAAGGAATTTTATATTTTTATATAAAGATTTAGATATTAACTTGCGGCTATGAAAATCGATTATATACTTTTTCAAATGAGGAAGCTGGTACTCTGGGGTTAAACGCAAAGATTTCTGCCCCCATTTAGCGAAATCTTCTTGCTTCATTTCTCCAAAATCATTTTTTGTAGGAAGGCAGATCTTGAGTTTTTCTACGTCAAAATAAGAGAGTAATTTAAGATAATTCTTACAGGAGCCAAGTAGTCCTCGATTGACAGAACTTTCAGTGTCGTTATTAAGAGAGAGGGTGATACTAGAAGGCGACAAGGAAACGAGCGCACAAATTAAAGCGGGGGAAATATCTAAACCGAAAGTAACAAGCACATTCTGGTAACCATGTTCCATTAACGAAAGAAGGTCTCCAATGCTTTCTACTAAAATTACGCCTTTATCGTCAATATGCTCCTCAACATCCGTAAGTGCGTGAAGCGGGTAAATCCATTTAGTTTTTTTTCCCATATGTTTCCATTTTGGGCGATTTTCTTTATTGGTCATATCACGCCCAGCCAGACCATGAATTCGTTTGTTTTCATCATAAATAGGAAAAACAAAACGCTGGTACATTTGCCCCTTGGTATCAAACCCGCATTTTAATTTTTGTAAAATAGATTTAGATACGCCTTTTTCCGTATAAAACTTATAATGAGGTAAAAGCGTATGTATATATGCGTCTGAAAATATCTCGTCCATTTCAATTTTTGAATTTGTGGTATGCTGTTCTGTGGTTTTATAAAAAGAACCGCGTTGTTCAGGCTTTAAATATTTATTAATTTCACTTGGAGAATTAGTTCCTAAATGAGCTTCTACTAAAGCCCTAAAGGGCATCGGCTTACTTTGGGTTACAAAATCTCTCCAAACTCCTGAATCTTTATAAATCTGCAGAGCGGTTTTGTTATCTCCATTCCTAAAAATAGCATTAGTCTGCCAAAAAACCCCTTTGTCGGCCAATTGGTAACCTAAAGATTGAAGCACATCTTTTATTTCTGCACTATTTAAATTCATAGTAAGTCAATTTCATTATCGCTCAATAATTCTAAGTCTGTAGAGAGCGCATTAGCCAAATCTTGGACATCCCCTCTCTCGGTAATGTCAAAATTATCAAACTCCAGAAAGATTCCGTTTTTCTTTTTAGAACCATCTCCCCACTCTACAGGTTGTAGGGCTCGATGCACGTCTTCTCCTAAATGCCGATATTTTACGCAAGTCAATTTGTGGGTGCCAAAATTAGCGGGGTGAGACTGTATTTCGTCAAGGGTTTTTTGACGAAGGATAAACATATGAGAAGAGTATTGAGTGATTTGATCAGATAGGCCGACGACCGACTCATCTTCAACAATCGCATCAGAATTTCTATTATTAGTAATTCCATGTCGATTACTTTGAACACTGGTAAGCATAGAAATTACAGGCTCGTCATTAAAAATGATTTCTTTTTGAATCAATTGTTTAAATTTATTTACCATTTCCCCTACTGCCTCCCAAGAACTCTGTTGAGAAGTGCTGACTGAGGTTGTTTTAATGTAATCAAAACTAAAAACCATTTTATTCCCCCTTCCCACTTTAGAGTAATAAAACCTTCTAATCATATTTAGCATACTATCGACTGTGAGTCCCGCCACATTGTAATAATAGAACTGCATCTTTTTGATCTTGGGCCAAGTGGCTCTTATTTTTCTTACAAATTCTTCGCTCTGCCTCCATTTTCCACTTTCGATGAAATTCATAGGTACGCCCGATAAGGCAGCGCATTGACGCATTATTATTTCGGTCTCACTCATTTCTCCATTGTCAAAATGAAGTACAGGAACATTATCATAAGCTAAAGAAACTTTAGTAGAAAAGTCCAAACAAAAAGAAGTTTTACCTACTCCAGACCGCGCGACTACAACAGAAATGTTTCCTGGACGCAGTAAAGATCCATACAACTCATTGAGCCTTTTATGAGGACCCATAAAACCTGACTCTTTATATAAATCAGGGTTTTCACCACGATCCTCTACCATCTCCTCCATTTTATCATAAATATTTTGAGGAGAATTGTCGGTAATATGATACAAGTCTACTTGGTCATTATAAGCGCTATCCGCTGTAGCTACAATCTCATCAAAAGAAGCTGAGCGCGACATGCCCTTCATCTTTTTAGCTACCTCAAGAGAAGAATTATGTATTTCTCGACGAACCGTATGCTTTTTTAATTCTTTGGCAATAGTCAAGACATTGTCTTGCGAAACCTTTATCAACGAAAGGCTCTTGATGTATTCAGTGATGTTTATATTGTCTTCAAAAGAAGATATAAAAGACTTAACTCTTTCAGCAAGGACCACATCATTAATACTCTCGCCCTTCTCGAGGGACTGCTTTAAGATTTTAAATATGGTTTGATGAACAATACTGCCATCCGTGTAAAAATCCTGTTCATGTATAAAAGACGCTATTTCTACGTACTTTTCAGGAAACTTCAATAAGGCAGAAAGCAAATTTTTTTCTAATTCTCTAGAGTATATCATTGATCCAATACCCTAACAGATAACCATAGGAATGTCAAGGTCTAACCTTGGGAAGCTTTACTCTTCTGATTCCAAAGGGGGGAATTGAATATCTTCTCTTTGCGTGAGCTCTTCTAAATATTGTTGCAAAGCTTCTTGCAAACCCAACTCTACGATTTGACTATCAGTTTTGGTCAAAACTAAGGGGGTGCCTTGCTCTGTAACATATGCCAAAATAAACCCTTTGTGGGACTCTGCCAAGCCTGTTAATTCAAATAATTGATTTAAAAATGACTCAGGTATAAAAAAGGGAGGGTCTTTAGGCGTCTCATTCATGTCAAAATCGTCCATATATAATATTACACTTTTTATAAGGTTACCCCATGAGATTTAAAAAAATCCTTATTTATTGAATCCTTGGGATAAATTTCTATTAATTCTATATCGTTTAATTCACAAAATTTGCTTTTTTCTTGGTCTCTCCTTAATTGCGCTAAATAATTTATTTTATTCCCTCCATGAAAAAAAGGTACATATTTAGTATGCTGTTCACCCTGTACTTCGATTGCCAACCGCTTATTGGCGTTAAAAAAATCTAATGACAACTTAGTCCCTGCGACAGGAAATTCTTCAAAAACAACCTGCTTCGCCCAATATTTTTTTAAATACTTTTTGACCGCAAATTGCCTCTTGCTTCTGCTGGACGCATCCCAGTCAATAAGATATTTTTTTAAATTAAAAACGCTACGCTCTCGGCCCGCTAAAGTTTTGAACTTCATAGGGAATATATTTCCTGAGTAAGCTGCTTGCTTAAAAAATCACGAAGCTTAGAGTTGTTTTCCAAGTAATCAATTAACTTCGGTTCTCCCTGAATTTTTTCAACGCACTCAATTTTAGATTCAGTAAGTTGCTGAAGCAAGTCTCCGTCGAAAGATATCCACGCACCCTTTTTCTCAATAAATCCCCACAAATACATTAAATCTACCAACTCTCTCTCTAGCCAAACCGAGGTTCCGTCAATACGACCGTATTTAATGGGATACTTTATTTGCGCCCCCGTTTTTTCGTTTACGCTTTTGCGAAATACAATTTTGCAAAAATGACCTGTAGGATTGCCCTTATCTTCCAGCTTGGAAGCGCTAGGATTTTCAAACATGATATCACTGTTATAACGTTCTTGAAACTCTAAAATAAAATTAGCGTAATGCTTGATTGCATTGCCGCCTGCTTGTTTAGTTTTTGGACCTCCTCGAGCAGCGTAAGGATTAGTCGCAACTTCTACTCGGACTTGAGAGGTTAAAATCATCATGTGATTCAGCTTCATGATCGGTAAAACCATCTTTTTTAAGAAAACTGAAGTGATTAAAGCCCCTCCCGCCACTTGCTCACTGTCAACAAAAGGCTTGTCATAATCATTTTGCCGACACAAAGCGTCCACGCTATCTATAATGAATAAATATTTTTTATCGTCAGAATTATCATTCACAAGCAAGCGCACCAACTCAAATACTTTCTCAAATACATTACAATCGAATTTGAAAAACTTTTCTTCTGAGGTGTCAATCCCTGATCTTTTGATCATTTCGGGACTTAGCCTTCCCTCGCTTTTAATATAAATTACTTTTCCATCCTTCTTGAATTGCTGCTGGAAATTACGAGCAAATGCTAAAGCGCACGAAGTTTTCCCCCCTTCGTTTACGCCTGTAAAACGATGTACTCCTGCAGGCAAGCCTCCTCCAAGAGCTAAATCTAGATTTAGACTGCCTGAGCTAATTTTATAATCAATTTCCTCATGATGATTATAATGGTATTTTTTATTGTCCTTGTCAGCGAGAAACTCTTGAATTTGTTGTGTTGAAGCGTCTTGTTTAGTCATCGTTTAAAAAATCTTTTAAAGTTTTAGGTTTGCAGGGTAAATTAGCGGAATCTCCAATTTTTTGGTCACTAAAAATAACTTTTTTAGCTTTAGGTATTTTATAATTAAATTCGAGATATTTTTTAGATACAAGCTCTAACCCATAAGGGCTTAACAGGTATTCCATCCCTTGGTATTTCTCCCCGAAATTTACCTTCTGCCAAAATTTTTCATTAGGAAATTTTTCTAATAATTTATTTAACATCGCCATCTGTTTGGGCCAAAAGACCCTACGGCCTTTAGCTGGCAGGTCCACTAATTTTTGTATAATGTGCCTTTTGTTAAATTTCATAAGTCGCCACTTTACCCTGTTTTTACCCTAAAGTCAAGATCCAAAGTGTAAACCTTTATATGCGGAAACTATTTTTTACAATTGCAACACTCTTATTTTTTCCTGGATGTTTAACTCAATATCCAATGTTAGACACAAGCGAGTCTCAAAAAATTAAAAAACCAACAACCGAAATCTTTATTAAAATAATAAGACAGCCTGGCAAAGCTTATATTTTTTTAAAGAAACCTAAGGGAGAAAAGTTGTCCGACGAAGAACTTAAAAAGATAAATAAAGAACTAGAGAAAATGAACGAAGCGGATAAAAACTTGCTTAAACGCTATCTTGAGTTAAAAAATCCCACCGTGACTAAGCCCAGAAAAAAATCTTTACCTATGCCCATTTTGCTACCTCTTTAAGTTTTTCGTGAGGCGAAAGGAATTTAAATTTTAAATTAGAAGTAGAAGCGAGTAGCAGCAATACCGCTAAGGGGTCAAAAACAAAAATTATAGTTATAATTAAGGCTTTTACTGCTCCATCAACCGCAATTTCTCTTCCGACTATTCCTGACAATAGGTCTGCCACATATTTTACAGGACCGACTTCCATTTCAATCTCTCTTAATTTGTCGCCAAATTTAAATTTTTCAGTATTAAAATCATCAATCTTAGACTGGCTACTAGATATAAGGCTATTATATTTATCAATCTCGCTCAGGGTGTTATCTTTACTGTTGCTACCTTCTTGTCGCAAAGAATCTATCTTGGTCCTGAGGTTTTTTATTTCTTGATTGGCGTCTAGTTGTAATTGGTCAATTTTTTTGTTAGATAATTTTGTTCCATCCGCAATCTCTTGACGTTCAGAAGCTTGAGCTTCAGCTAATTTTTCTAACTTGCTGCGTTTAGAAAATGAACTGCCGTTTTCTATAACCAGTCGTTCTGCTTCTAAATCTTTAAAACGCGCATTAAAAGAATTAATTCGTTCTTGCTCTAATTGAACGGATTTTTCTAGATTTTTAGATATTTCCCCGAGTAATTTTTGTTCAGTAGCAATGTCTTGGGTTTTAAAATTATTAAATGAAGAAATTTGAGTATTTAGCTTTTCAATATTGGACTTATACTGAGCGATAGATTCTTCTTCGAATTGTATCTTTTCTCCTAACTGCTCTATTAAAGCTTTTTCCTCTAATGCTCCTTTTTGATGTTCAAGATGAGACTTGGCCAAAAATCCAAATATACCAATGCTAGTTACTCCCATTAATACTATAACCGCAAAAGTTAAGTAATAACGCATCAAGCGAGCGCATTTATACCAATTATGATGCAACCATGTAGCCGCAATTAGTTTTCCACATTCTAAAACAGTTCCCATAGCAATAATGGGACCTAATGCGCCAGGAAATAAAGCTGTTAAACCAACAATACTAAAGTAAGCAGCAGTTCCTGCGATGCTTAACGCACTCGCTAAAACTAAAAAAGGTAATATGTAAGACAAAGCTTTTTATATTAAACCGCTCCCCATGTAGTTCCATTATGGAAGTTTAATACATTATCATCTGTATTATAAATTACCATTCCTGCAATAGGTGAACTAATTGCATCTCGCTGAGTCGCCGTCATCCGAGGAGGTAAGAATGCTTTAGTTGTAGAAGTACAATCAATAATAGCACTGCCATAGGGAGTAGTAGTTCCAAGCGCCAGTGAATCACCAGCCGAAATGTCTCCTTCTACTCGTAGCTCAACGCCACCAGCAGAACGACCTCCACTGATATGAACTGGATAAGAGCCTGAGAAAGAAGTGGCTGTACCTAGGTTGACACCATTATCAGATATCGCTATATTAGTAGTCGTAGTATACGGGGCATAACTTAAACTTCCCCCTAAGTGCAGGGAGCCATGAGTATTACTAACAGTTCCTGCATATGGCCCTGAAGCGCCGCCTCCTGAGAAAACAATTTGATTATTATCGAAAGCTAGAATGATATCATCCTGATCAGGGCTAGTGCCATCCCTACCACTTATTAAAAAAGCAGCTTGTTTTAGGTCTAAGGCATCTATGCTGCCCATACTGCCTGTATGCTCCACCGTTAGCGTAGCATTACTAGCGCTATCGCCGCCTATTTGAACATCTCCTTCGAATTTAGAGACAAGTGAATTTGCAGTTCCACTAACATGTAAGTTATACGCAGGGAGGTGAGAGCCCAAAGCAATCCCTACTTTAGAACCGCTTACAATAAAGTCGTTATTACCCGCACTGTCTCCGACAGTTATGTCGCCACTATTGAATTGAACGTTACCATTAGGAGACAATGTCATTATAGCATCAGAACCTGTCAGGCTCATGTCGCCCTCTCCAGTTTTATAACCGATAACTAAATAACTGCCTGTGTCCCGAGGCTGGGATTGCAGACCTGTAACTACTTGACCTATAGTCCAGCGAGTTTTATTATAAACAGAGGTATTATCGTATTCCTGCTCAACAAAGTTTAAAAGATTATCTTTATTTCCTCCTGCGAAAGAAATACCTGTAGAAAGTAAGTTAACAGTAGTGGTGGAAGCCGTATCTGTAGGTATGATATTAAATCCTACAGGAGCATTTGCAGGCTCCCGCAGATCAGTAGCTTGATTACCAACAGTAATACGATCGCCACTAACCGATAAAAAGGTATCGCCATCAGCGCTATATTTAACGGGACCACCACCAAAAAGCTGACTATATTCGCCGCTCTGAGCTATCAGACCAAAACTATGATCAGGCGTAGTCATATAAAGAGCGATTTGGTTGTCGCCCAATGTTCTAACCCGCGCGTCGCCTCTAACTTCTAGCTTATTAGTGGGGCTATGGGTTCCAATACCTACATCACCTCCTGTGGTAAAAGTAATAATATCATTTGTGCCTAAAACAGCATCATTGCCGTTTTTATAAGCAAACCTAAAGCTGCTATCGCTATCGTAACGACCTTGAATCCATGAATTACCACCAATTCCTACGTGCTCGTAACGAATACCAAGATCTCCGCCAAAACTCGTGTTATTTTGAAGGGTCATTGTAGGCCCAGCAGACGAGCCTGTATTGCGAACTGTTAAAACTTCATCTCCTGCAGCAGGACGACTTGCATCGTCACCAATAACAACGCTGCCACGGTCTCCGTTTTTATCTACACGGATAGCTTGATGACTAACCTGACCGATATAAACTGGCGCATCGTCATCAGCGAGCATCATTAAAGCATTTTGGGATTCACTAAAACCGACAAAATTGTCGCCAAGGGAACTATTGATCTTTATAAACTTGTTTTGACCGTCAGGACCCGAAATTTGTACTTGATATTGGTCGCCTGAAACGTGTAACAAAGCAGCTGGGTTTGTAGTCCCAATTCCGACGTTATCGGTATTATAATAAATTTTAGTGCCGTTTTCACTCCACAGCGAAGAGCCGCCGCCTGCGCCACCTGTCAATTGTATCCAGCCAGCTGCTCCAGTTACATAAAGTTCATTGTAATATCCTGAGCCCCACGCTTTTCCTGTGGTGCCTAATTGGCCTTCGCCACTATTTCTTGGTACTAAATTTTTTGTTGCCATGTTATTCGGTCTTATTAAAGGTTATTTACACAAAGTAATTAAAAATTAGAATTAAAAACTTACATCTTCGGTAAAAGCAGCTGCTCCCCAATTATATCTAAAGTGATTCGAGCGTAATGATAAACTATTATCAGAGTTTAATTTCCACATCGTATCATTAACGCAATTACTGCTTGCGGGCATTAAATCACCGTTAGCGTCTTCTTCAAATGCTTCTACCCAGTCACTAATTGCACAGCCTGCGGCTGAGTCAGCCCATTTCAGACCCAAGCTTTCTGTAGAATCGGCTGTTAAAACTTGACCGTTGGAACCAACAGGTATACGAGCATTAGCAGTATCAAAACCATAGAGATCACCTTTGGTAGTGAGAGGACTACTGTCTCCGCCTCCTCCACCATTGCCTGTAAGTTGAACCCAGTCTCCATTACCCCCTGTGATGTAAAGCTTACCTGAAACCCTAAGTTCATGCTGCAGCGTCGAGCCCCACTCAGGATCGCCTATGAAGGTGCTTAAAGTATACGGGGTTGTAGTTCTATCAGCAGTCCGAGCTACAAGATTAGGTACAGCGCCTTGATTTCCTACCCAAACATCATTACTTTGCCCCCCTAAAAGATAAAATGCACCAATATCACCATCCCTTTTAGTGGTGGACTCAGCCATGCCCACTAGACCTTCTCGATCATTTCCAAAAACAGGATCGGCATCCTGCGCAATAAAGCGGACGCCTTTAAAATTACTATTAGGACCATAAATAGTTTGCTGGTATTGATTGCCTGAAACCACTAAAGCGGAGCCTGCTGCAAGCTCAGTAGTACCTATAGAAACTTGTCCTGCAGTATAGTTAATATTACTACCATTCTCGGTCCATAGAGAGTCACTTGTACCACTTATAAAAATAGTGCTATCGTTTTCAGTGAGACTTACGGTACCTTTTCCACTTAAGCTTTTTAGCCATACGCCTGTAGTTCCCGCTACGCCACTGAGGATGCCAATAGAAGGAGACGCGCCTAAATTCTTAGCAGCCGTAAGGCCTTGGCCATCCCCGCCTTCTCCTACGATTAAACCACTGATAGAATGTAAGGTGTATCGCTGTTCACTTGTGCCACGATAACCTACAACAAAATCCCCTGTTGCAGGACTTGTTTGATTTGTAAATTGTCCGAAATTTTTGTCCGCCATGATAAATTAAATCTGTATTAGAGTATCTCCTCCAAAAGTTACAATATCGCTGCCATCAAATTGTACAATTTTAATAGAAGTTGGTGGAGTGCCACCGCCATCCCCACAAGGGTCGCGACCAAATCTTCCTTCAGCAGGATAAGCTATATTAAATTTTTTTAAAAAGTCAGGTTGAGAGCAATTTGGTAAAAAAAGTTTTCCATCATCTAGAAAACCTTTAGCAAGATTATTTTCTTTAATTAAGCGCGACATTTAATTAAGGAGAGTGCTTTTCGATTACAGTAAATGTGCCACCTGTATAAGGGTTTATTGCGCAATAAGCATAATCAAATAAAAATTCATCTGAATACATCAAGCCTCCTACGTTACTGGTAGGGCTGACTGAGTATTGAGCAATTAATTGATATTCATCTAAAGCAGCATTTCTATCATTACTCCCATAGATATTAAATTTACCTACTGCTGAGTTAGTGCCTGATACTTGATAACTATGGCGCTTGTATGGCCCCACGGCCATCTTGATGCCCGAACAGCCTTCTGCCTTACTATCAATAGTTATTTTTGAAGGAAGCCCATAAAGTAAGCGTTCCGACGGTCCAAAAGAGGGTACATCTCCGATTGCCATTGTATAATTAGATTGTTATCTAGATATACACGCAAACTAGAGTGTAATATTTTTAAAAAACTTTTTTTCTAAAAATCATCTTCAAGCGCACCGCTTTGCTGGTATTCCCTTACCCGCCTTTCAAAAAAGTTGGTCATAGCTTGGGTATCTACCACTTCACTTAACCACGGGAAGGGATTCAGATCAGATGGAAAACGGTAATCTAAATTAATAGCTTCTAATCTTCGATTGCCTATATAATGCATATAATCCACAAACATTTCAGCATTTAAACCTAGAATCCCTGTTGGCAACACATCTTTGGCGTAAGCTATTTCTAGATCAACAGTTTTTTTCATATGTTCAATGAATTCTTCCTGTATGGCTTTAGTCCAAATAGATGGATTTTGTTCGATAAGCGTATTGATTATATATGTGCCGAACTTAATATGAAGGCTTTCGTCCCGTAAGGTATATTTAATTTGATCTGAAACCCCTTGGAGTTTATTTTGACGACCCAAAGCGAGAAGCATGGCGAACCCCGAAAAGAAAAACGTGCCTTCGCAAATAATATAATAAGTAAATAGATTCTTAAGCAACTCTCTCTTGCCTTCTATACTTGAAGTAGAAAAATCATTTCTAGTTAAATCAGTAGTGATACTCATCAAGAAATCATCTTTAGCCTTGATGGAAGGCACGGTCTCGTAAGCCCTGTAGACTTCATCAACGTCTAAGTCTAGACTGTCACAAATATAAACAATAGTTAGGTTATGAAGGCTCTCTTCAAAAGCTTGTCGTAAAATATATTGTCTACATTCGGGATCTGTAATATACTTAAAAGCAGACATCAGAAGGTTATTGCCTACTAAAGATTCGCTACCTGCAAAAAACCCTAAACATCTTTTAACTAAAAGTTGTTCATCTTCGGAAATCTCTCCGTTTTTCCACTGCTTAATATCTTCTTGCATTGAAATTTCAGTAGGCATCCAATTGTTGGCGCACCCTTTAAGAAATAAATCCCACGCAAATTTATGCTTGTGTGGCAGAATCCGATTGACACCTGCTACATCTGCACTTAAAAGTTTCCCTGTTTTGTCGTCCATAATTTTAATTTTTAAGATTGTATATTTTAACGTGACTATGTGCTGTATTAGACCATGAAAATTTTTCACAGTAATGACGTGCAGCACTTATTAATTTTTCTCGTAATAAATAGTCTTCCCCACACCTCTTTATCGCCCAAGCCCATTCATAAGGAGAGCGAGGGTGGCACAACATCATTGAGTCGGGCACTTCTTTAATTATTTCCCTAAAAGCATTTACATTACTTCCAATAGTGGGTACGCCCGATGTTAAACTCCAAGTTATCGCTCCTGATGCTGAAAGATATTCACTTTGATGCGGGGCGAGGCAAATATCGGTTGTACTATGGTAATAATTAGCTTCCTCGTCAGTAACGCTACCAGTAATTAAAACACGCTTACTTAAATCCAATTCTTTAATTTTAAGTAGTAACTCTTCAAGTTCATTTCCACGACTATGAGGATGCCTGCCTCCAATAATAATTAATTTATAATTATCATCTAAAAGATTTAAGGCGTCAAATATTAAATCATAACCTTTATAAGAAGCAATGTGCCCGAATAAACTAAGAACTACCTTACCCGAAGGAAGTTTATCGTTTTTATTTAAATACCTTTCTAAAACTCCATGTGTTACTTTAAATAATCGAGCGGGATGCAAACCTGCATTTTGAAAGCTTGTTTTGGAAACGTCTGTGTGAACAATATTTTTGCATCTATTCAGCATGTTAGTTAATTTAGTTTTCCAAAATTTAATAGCTTTTTTTTCTACATAATTTAAAGGTCCATTTTGCTCCATAAATACAGGTTCAGTATGAAATGTAATGCTTACATTTTTATTAAACTGAAAAATTGCATGAAGTAAAAAATAAAAGTTCTCTAATCCATTATCGATCCCGCCTGTTTGGCAAAAAAGGCCCCATTCATTTTGAATATGTACGCCTTGGTAATTTGAAGACTCTTTGGCGAATTTAGATAAAAACTTTTTAAAATCATAAGGACTTAACCCCTGAATTTCTTCTTTCGGAGGCAAGCTTATTACTGTATGCTGATAATTATCTTCAGCTGAACGCAAGCCTTTGAGTAAATTAGCGCTGTAAGTCGCTATCCCGCAAAGAGAGTTCTGGGGAGCTAAATGGAGAATCTTCATTATGATGAGATAATAATGAATATATGTCTCCAATGCAAGAAAAAACTTCAGCTTTTGAAACTTTATCTCCTATTTTATAATGAGAAGACGCCGTTTCTAAAGCGTGTATTTTGTTGAGTTTATCATCAACCCAACTTTCAAGGCGAGCTAATGTTTTACCCACAACCAGAACTTACAGGCTTGACTTTCAAGATCTGCCCTGCTTTAAGAAATAATTTGGCCGATTTTAATAATAACTTACTCATGGTGCATATATAAATTTAAAAGTTTAAGGTCCACTATTGTCAGTCCAGTCAGCCGTGGAGATTATATTTAGCATTTCTTCTTGCGAAAAATTAGTTTTTTCTTCAAGCCAAGAGGGGATATCTCCGCCTGTTTTTACAATAAATTTTGTATGATCAAGGTTCCATCTTAAAGTATTTTCACTAGACTCTAATATATCATTAAAATCTACTTCACTCAATTCACTATCGGTTAATATAAAATAATTTAAATTCATTACTATGGAGTGTTAGTACTAAAGGTTGCTCCGTTTTCAAGATCTGCAGTGTTTGCGCCCACGGAATCTGCTGCGGTATCGCCAGTACCTTCTTCAAATCTCCAATAACCAATTAAATCCGAAGAGGAAGTGTAATTTCCATTATCTTTTTTAAGATTAAACGGTGACCCGCTGTTGTAAATTGCCACTGCCTCTTGTGATGTTAAAGCAGTATTCCAAATCGCATACTCATCTATATTGCCATTAAGAAAATTACTCGATACATATCTCCCGAGCTCATGGAGTGAGCCGAAACCTGTTCCTAAGCTAGAATGAGTTTTTGAATCAGAATTTGTTCCGTTTACATACAATGTTACAGTTGTTCCCGAACGCGATATAAGTATATGATACCATGTGTCTATAACGTTAGTTATTTCTACATGAGGATATTGATCAGTAAAGACCCCTCCCGATGCAGCCCAAATTTTAAATCCCCCCGAAGACGCAAGGTAATTTATGCGCATCATATTACTTTTAGAAGGATCGCCCATATACCAAAATATTTGATTAGCAGAAGAGTCAGAGTACACCCACATACTAACGGTAAAATTTGACGTTCCTATTTCAGTACTAGGATCAAAGCTACTCAGATCGACATAATCATCAATACCATCAAAGGCGACGCTATACAAATTTTGAAAAGGAATTGGCCCTTTTACTAAAAGGTTTGAGCTTGCTAATTTAAAAAGCTTATCTTGCTTAACTGTAAGAGTTTTTGTCATTTAATAATTAATACACTCTTTTTACAACTCTCCTCTTATTTGATCAATTAAACCCATCTCTAAAGCTTCGTCTGAAGAAATCCACCAATCTTTTCTGTCCCAATTGCGTTTAATTTTAGTGCGAGTTAAGGTAGATTTTTTTTCAAAGATTTCTAAAATTCTATCTTCTATTCTTTTTATCCAAGCTACTTCGTCTTCTATTTCAAAAGTTTTTCCTATAGCTCCAAAAGCTGCACGATGAATCATCATCCATGCTTGGTGACCCATCCAACGATAATCTCCTGCTTGTAATAAAATTCCCGCCATTGAGGCAGCCATACCTAATGAACCTGTGGTGACTTTGTGTCCACGACCTCGCAGTTCTTGAATGAAATCAAATAATACAAACCCATCTATAATCGACCCACCTCCTGAAGAAAACACTATTTCCATATCACATTTTGGGTGACGCCTTGACCATTGAGTTAATTTATGCATACAATCGTTTACATAAGTTTTGTCTACAACTGTATTAAATCTATAAACCATGTTTTCTTCGTCGTGAGCTTTTTCTCGCCTCTCTTCGCGCTGTTTTTTATCTAAGGATAAAGCAGCTTCTTGGTTATAAATTTTTAAACGCTCAATATCTAAAGCAATTTTTGCTTGTTCGAGCTTAATTTTTTCTGCCTCAGCTTGTATTTTTTGAGCTTCAGCCAAAGTTTTACTGATAGAGGCATCTATTTCTTTTTTAGATTTTTTAGAGGAGTCGGGCATATTTATATAATGGACTAAGAAGGGAGTTTTTTAAATAAAAAAGGTTGCCATTCGGAACGAGAGTCCATAAAGGTATGAAAAAAAGGAAGAGGTTTGCTCGCCTGCAACTCCTTTCCGTTGAAGTTTTTATAGGGATACTCGCTGCTTTTGCGAGAGTTGCATTTTTTACAGCTAATAGTTAGATTAAACCAACCATTATCACCACCCTTGCTTTGGGGAAAAATATGCTCCATCGACATTTTGCTTATGGGTAAAATTGTACCACAAATTTGACATTTACCTTTAAAACGCGAATAAAGCCACTGCAAGGTGGGCTTATCTTTTCCTCTGTAGCACCAATTTGTGGAAGTTAATAAAATCGTGGGAACGGGAAAGATGTTGTGAGAACTTCTTAAAAAGGGTTGAGAAGGATAATGATGATTACTTTTTGTCCAATCTTCCCATCCTACCACCTCTCCTGATGGTAATATAGCTTTTATCTCATCAGAACTAGAGATTTTTTTAATAGATTCCCGAGCCGTCGTAATATTTATAGGAGTCCAAAAATGACTTAAAATTAAAGCCACATTATCAGTTGGTTTGCAAATATAAGAGGACATAAAATAAAAGGGGACCCCTACATTAGGGGCCCCCCATACATTAGGATGGATTATTCGTATTAGAAATTAATAAGATCGACATAAGTCGCCCACTGTTGGGTTTTGTAAATAAAATACACTAAGCCATTTTCTTTTTCTTCAAGAAGGATCCAAGACTTTAATTTTTCGGAATAAATAAAAGGGAATAAATCATTGGAAATATGCACCCAGCTTAACCCCTCTACAAAACACCAGCCTTTTACAAAAGGAGATAGCTTAGTCGTCTTGTCATTTAATCCGTATTTTTCAGGTTGAGATAAAACTGCTGCCACTCCTTCTTCGAAAGCCAAATCAGCAGCTTCTTGCTCTGCTCGTTCTAGCTCTAGGGCAGTGTAAAGCTCCAGATCTCTAGAAAGAGTTACATTAGGAGGAGCGGGGACAGCATCAGTTCTTTCTGGGGTCGAATCTGGCTCGGGCTGGGGCTCGGGCTGGGGCTCGGGCTGGGGCTCGGGCTGGGGCTGGGGCTGGGGAGCCGTTTCGGCACTGAGATTTAAAACGAATGTTCCAAGATTTTTTTCAATAGGTATTGGGTTGCCTTTAAAAAGCAGAATATAAGTTACAGGCAGGGTATCCCCAAATGCTGATCTAACTACGGTTGAATTAGCTTCAAAAGTAAAAGTATAGTACGCTACGACTTGATCATTTTCATTATATAATGCAGTCCGCTTGCCAGCGAGATGGAAATCGGCAAATTCCGCCGAAGCTCCCATGGGGACGCCGCCTTCGTGAGCGCCACCCTCATAAATAACTGAAAAGGTAGCGTTTCCATTTTTATCTACTAGCTTGGTATCACTTTTAATGGATGCGGGATAAACTAGGCTGGAGAACAATAGAGAGAATAAACCAATAATTAACTTTTTCATAATAATCCTTTTTTAATGTTTGAGGTTAAACTCTAACATTTGAGGATTAAAATGTCAAGGAATTATTTTTCTCTTTTGGTAGTCCTCTAGTTTGTCCATGATATCAGTCTCTTCGGCTGGAGGCTTACCTGTTCCCCAGTATTCTAAAAGATTAATATCCATACTGCGTAGGATAAAAAGGTCTGAAAAAGTTCCCAAAGCCATAACTAGGAGGCAGTAATCCATGATTAGCCACTTTTTTTTCTGAAAGCGGCGCAAAACAAAAAAGAAAGCTGTTGAGGCGCAAAGTATTAAATATATCATAAAATTAAATACACCTATTCATCATTCAGCGTATAGTCTTCTAGATGAAAATGTAAATGCAACCATCCTTGTTGATATTTAGGTTGAAGGCTTAGCCACTCTCCCTTTGCTTCTTCCCATGTTAGTGAGCGACCTTTTTCTCCTTCAATCCATTTATGGCACTTAATGCTTTCCTTGATTTTTAAAGCTATTTCGCTCCAACTGTAACGATAACGCTTATCACTATTTTGTTCGTGTGATAATATAGATTTCATCAGTAAATATATACAACGCTAATTTAATAGTAAGGGTGACAATTTTGCAACAATTAAAACTTAACTATTTTTGAGAAGGCCCACAAGGACATGAGCATTTCTTGCAATCTTTACAATTCTTACATTTATTAGGGCAATTACAATCGCAGGAGCATCCCGCAAAAATAGAAAATAAAAATAATAGTAATTTTTTCATAAGTGTATCTATATACACTATGGAAGAAAATAAATCAACAGAAAAGAAGTTTTGGAAAAGTAAAAAATGGTGGGCTATGGCTATTGCCGTAAGTATACCTTTAGTTAATAAAATTTTAGGCTTAAATCTTACTTTAGAAGAACTTCAGTTAGTTATTGGCCCTATGGTAGCTTACGTAATGGGGCAGGGAATAGCTGACATTGGTAAAAACAAAAAGTAAATTAAAATAAATACCAAATAATTTTATTGGGGTACGTTTCTAGTCTATCATATACCCCTGTTTGCGGCTCATAAACAAACCAGCCAGAAGAAGTTCCAATTACATTAAGAGCGTGATTATAATCACCGCCTCTGATCCCTCCGAAGCTTGCTCTTTGTTGAACGTAAATAGTTCCTACCAGAACTTCCTGCTTACTGCTATTCTTGTAAGAAGAGACCGAAAATAAAGCTTTGTACAAGTTAGCAAAATTATCACAATCAAAGCCGTCGCCTACATCTTTGTGATATAATTGTCGCGTAGCGTCCTCAAACCATTTATTGAATTCAATAAAAGAACTATATTTTACTTTAATATATTTTCTGTCGGGAAATAAGGCGTGTCCCCAAGCGTATATTGGTATTTCTAAATCTTTTTTAGCATCTGTATCGCTCAAGGGTTTTGAGAAATATTCTACTTTAGGCATTTTGGGTAGAGATTTAGACGGCTCGCGCATTACCGCCACTTCGTCATTGCTTGCCTCTTCTGTAATTTCTTGTTTAGGTGCTGAAACACAGCCTCCTAAAAATATTATTAAAAATAAAAATCTAAACATCTTTTAAAAAGTTTTTACAAATAGGAGCGATAGATTCATCGTATCTCACTCCAAATTTGTTTGCAAAAAGCTCCGCTTCAATTAATTCGGCCTTAGAAAACTTTAAGGGTAAATGGTATTGGTCATCAAAAACTTGACGGCTATAATCGGAAATATCTTGATCCAGCTTTTTATAGGCATAACTTACAGGCCTTCCTGATTCCATTCGTAAATATAAAATCACCCTCGCTATGGCTGAGACACACCTTTCCTCACTACTCGCGGTTAAGTATTCTCGAGCATAGGGAACTTTAAGTTTAGATGCCGAGATATTTTGAGAAAAACGCTGATTATGTCGCTCGCACAAGTAATGGAATAAATTTTCTAACCTATGCTCAAAGGAAATACGCACGGGGGCGTCTAAAAGATTACGGGAAACTATTGTCGCGCTAAAGTCTACAGGATTACTTTTCACTCTTTTTTTCCCACTGAGACATGCAAACCGCAATTCGTTGCTTTATGTCGTTGAATTCTTTTTTAGCAGTTAAATCTACTAAGCATCGAGACATGAAGCTTTTCTTGGGTTCATTTTTTCTTTTAGAAGGAAGGGGCATTATATTAATAATACACCTTAATCTTTATTTTTATATGGAGCAGCAACTTCATTTATGCATTTTTTTCTTTGTTCTTCTGACATGTAGTAATATTGATAAAATAAATTATTTTTTAATTGTTTTATCTTAGAATCTTTTTCATCTAAAGATTGTTGAATGAAAGGTTCTATTTCTTCTATGAGTTCATCAACCCCTTGGTCAGCTGCAATAGATAGTAAGTTAACTAAATCACATTCATCTTGAGCCCTAGAGAGTTCTTTAAAAATTCTTTCCGCTTCGCTATCACCAGGGTTTTTGTCAGGATGAAATTTTAAAGCTAAAGCACGATAAAGTTTTTTGACTCCTTTATTTTCAAATAACGTACATGGGGGATTAACTTTTGACCCACCCTTTTCTTGCTCGCCTTCCTCGTCGCCTTCTGTTTCAAATAAAATATTATTTTCAGAACAATGATGCTTAAGATCGCGCAAAAAAAGCGATTTATGCTTGGCTGAATCTTCCACTAATTCTTCTTCGTCTAAATGAAGAAATTGCGCATGATAAAGTATTTTTTTAATAGACATTATTAATAAAAAGGGGGGCAATAATGCCCCCCTAAATATAAGACGTTAGTTACCTGTGCTTACACAGCTGCAAAAACATCTAAGGTGTAAGTGCCATCAGGCATATCGTCAGAGAAGACGAATGTAGCTGAAGTAGCATCACAACCCGAAGTTTGAACCGCTAAGATAGCTGCACCAGCAGTAGCAGAACGTAATGTTCCCATAGCTTTAGGTGTTCCTGCGCCCCAACTTTTACCTACGTCAGACCAAGTAACAGTCTTGGACTGGTCAGAAGCGGAAAGAGAGACTCCTGTAGCAAACGTATCGTTAGTGTTAATTAAAGCTTCTAAGCTTGCATCAGCAGTTGAACGAGTCGAAGCCTCATCGCTGATAGCGGTGGAGAGACTACCGTCAACGGTCTCAAGACTAGAGTCGGCAGTTGAACGAGTCGAAGCCTCATCGCTGATAGCGGTGGAGAGACTACCGT
>WLWH01000018.1_pt1 | contig 154837 bp, 178 predicted proteins | sample 6712741 | NCBI WGS metagenome assembly WLWH01 (sample SAMN12718694, study PRJNA515312) | sponge metagenome | isolation source: marine sponge | host: Mycale hentscheli | place: New Zealand: South Island, Marlborough, Capsize Point | collected 2003-05-01 | reverse complement strand
TATGACAGGCATGCTCTTGAGCTTAAAAGGCAATAAGAATTGAGATAGGTATTGGTACTATGGTGTTGTCGCACTTAGAGCTGGTATTAGAATTTGCATCTAGAATGCTGTGAGAAATCACGTGTTCATATAGATAATAGTTTAGTGAGTAGCCGTGACAAGCAAAAGCAGGTAGGAGTAGTAGTCTAAACTTCCCAAAAGGAAGCATGATTACATAAACTCTAAACGCCTCTTATCATTAACCTGGATCCTAACTTAGCCATTAGATTGGCACATTTAAACAAGAAAACAAATGAAGAAAGCAAAATTAGTTTGGAGACTATTGTGATGGCACTAACGCCAACAATGTTCTTATCCTTCTGTAATATGAAGGCATAGATAGCTCGCAAGGCTTGCTATGAAGGAATCCGGTAGTATCTGTAGTGAGGGGACACCCTCTTAGGCCCGTAAGGCATGCGGTATGAAAGTGAACTTATGACCACTTTAGTAGTGATGGCGGACATCTTAATCCGTGAACATGTACAGTATAGATTAGAAATAGTCTATGTGAGATAGTTGGAGAAATCCTAATTAATCTGTACGTAAAGAGTCAAGCTCTCAGCTCTTTTAATTTATATGGCAGTACCACATAAGAATGATAGCTCTTATGATGGATCTGGAATGTATAGGTTCGAATCCTATTACTGCCACCATTAAATAATAAGGTTGTATGAAAAACTATTGTTGACCACCACTTGCTTGACGGCACCTGTTTATACTGTTCGCTACAGTATTTTAAGACAGCGTAAAAAAGTGATGCGGTTTATTGGGACTTCTAGAAAGCAGACAATAGGACGGGGCAGATGCATAGCTAGTCTAATACGTAATTCCTTATTATTAAAATATTCACTCAAAAACCAAACATTATGAGAAATTTATTTGAAGATGCAATCTATCTATTTGACATGGAGATGGAGAAGCCTACCATTATTACTAGCAAAGCTGATAATAATTTTGAATTACATGTCATACCAGACTATGAATATGCATGCAATGATGGATTTCATATTAAACCTATTGGAATAGCTTTATTTGTTTACATCATCAAAGATGGTGAACTTGAAGAAAGAGATGTTATGGATGGATCTCATATGGATAGCAAATATTTCTTTGATTATCTAATGTGGTTTCATGAAACACCTCAGAATTTATTAAATGTATTTTATAGAACAGAACTAGAATCAATAACCAAAAATTAAAAATTATGAACTTATCAGAATTAACCGTATTAAGAAAGATGGTGAATCATTTACAAAGAGAACAAAGAAATAGTATAAGACTTATGCTATTAGATGAAAAAACTAAACTTGCTGTTGAAATTGCGGACAACAAAGAAGACTTTGGGGCAGATACTCTTGAAGAAAGATATGAGTCTGTTAAATATATGATTAAACAAATTGATTTTGTTAATCATAGATCCACTGATGAAAAATTATTTCCTAACACTCTAAAACAAACATTATGAAAAGTACAATAATCTATTTGTGGGCAGTCCTATTATTAGGAACGTTCACAGCCATACTGGGAAGTATGGGAGATGTAAACATCCTAGCATTTATAGTATGCTATTGTTTCTGGGGTTGTATGTTAATGCCAATGCTTGGTTCTGAAGAAAAAACTTATACCGGAAATGAAAAAAGAAGACAAGAAGGCACAGGCTCTAATTAAGATTCAAGTAACTCAACAAGAGATACAAGAAGCTATGAAGCATACAGTGCATAGAAACAAAAAGAAATATCGTAGAAAAGTTAAACACAAAAATCAATCAAATGAAAAAAAAAAGTAAAGGAAAGATATGTATCATACTAGGTATGATATGTAGTTTATTATTTATGTTACCACTTTATGTTACATTATTTGCTGGTCCTATAGATCAAGAATGGTTAACATTAGCAATTGCACCTGGATTTCTAGGGTGTGGGTTAATAGTATGTGGTAACTATATACAAAACTTAGAATATCAATTAGCAACCACAACTCAAAAAAAGTAAACATAATCCCCGGAAAATCTGGGGATTTTTTCTCTCTTAAAATTTAAAAATATGATTAAAATTATTGCTACCAGCATTATTATGGTTTTGTCAATCTCATTAAATGGGACATTACAAGCACAAATACCTATGTCTGTTGCTATGACTGCAGATGGAAAAGTTAAAAAAAAAGGATTTAACTATAAGAAACATTATAGAAAACAAAAAAGACGGGATCGTAAAAGATTACGTCAAGGAGTAAGATGTACTTGGATGGATCCTAAATTATATAATTATCAAAATAAAAAATCACTATAAAACCTTGAATTATGAACTATACAATTAAAAAAGCCGCTAAAAAAATAACATTTAACGCTGACACAGGATTTATTATAGCATTTGGTTTTGCTATAGATCCTATAAGTAAAACATCCAAACATGTATCAAGAAGATATACTCTTGTATTACCATTTTTGATATTAGAAATGACAATACGCAAAATATATGGAAAGTAAAGAGTTGTATTTATACATGAGAGATGGGGTTGAGTTTTTAACTCCATCTTTAGCCATCGCTTATAAAAGAGCTGATGAAGAAACAGAAATCAAAGTATTAACCCTCTAAATTTTAAAACATGAAAAAGAAAGTTAGATTCAACACTACAGTAGCAACTGTATCTTGGTTCACATTTATGCTAATTGTTGCTTTAATAGTAACATAATATGTGGAAATCAATTTTTAAACTAGATCGTGGCAAGGCTTTTAAAGGCCATGCCATGCAACTAGTTCATACAGATAATGAAATAATATTAACCAATACTTATTTCAATAATGCAGTAACATCAGTCTATAACACCAACAAAAATATAACAACCAGTGATTATAATTATTATACTATTGGTGGTAAGATACCTAAATGGTATCAAGAGCTTGGGAGAAGGTTGCAAGCATTAGCATTACCAACTAAAATGGTGTTAAAAAAAGATAATTACACTTGTAATTTCTATGGAGGGACTCAAATTATATTCACTTATTCTGAGGAATACAATGGTATTAATTTTAATAACCATTATACAAACATAAATCATTTTGGTAAGATGAGACATATGTATTCTATAATAAGAGAAAATGTAAAAAGATTAACAGATGAAGATTTATGTTCATTTGAAGTTGAAAATGATCATCCATATGAAAGATTATTAGTGTTACCTGAAGATATTTTTTATAAATAATTCCGGTATACCGTATACTAACAATACCAGTATTAAAAATCAACATTGGTTAGGTTGATGAGTGGTAGGTAAGTGATGCAGACAGGTGTGGTGCCTGTCTGTGTTCTTACCTTAAAAAAACAATTAAATGAAAAATAACATTATATCTAAAGTTATATTAAAAAACATAATTAAGCCAGATGTAAATCCTCAAGTTAAAGATTTATTAGCAGGCCTTATATCAAATGGTAGTTTAGAATATATTGCAACACTCATAGATAATCCAGATTATGAGTTCTTAAATAGCCATGATTATTTTAAAACTTTATATGATAAAGATCTTTTTACTGCAGATTTAGATCAGTTGTATGATTTAGGTTTATTTAAGGATGGTTATGTTTATGGCCAAGTGTATGATTCAGATGACTGGGGTTCCAAATTTGATCAATACCATTATAAAATGAAGTGTAAAGTCTTTTTATATGATGATGAATTAAAATTAAGTGAATTAGATGTCATACTTAATACGTGTAATCTAATCAAAATAGATAAATTAGAAATTAAATATTTTAAACATGCCTCAAATATCACCTCAACTACTTGATTCTGAATATGAAACATATATAGGTATCAAAAACTTTTTGAAAGATAAGTCAACTTCATTTGGAGAAGATATGAATACTAAATATAACTGGAATGATGACAAATTATTGCAGCTAAATGATAGAGATGCTTATGATTATATAAAGGAAAGCCATGTAATAGAAAATCCTAAACATTATAAATGAAAAGATTTGGTATAGTAAATTATGATGTAATAACAGATCCAGAGTTATCTTTACAAGCAAAAGGTTTATATGCATTGTTAACATGCTATGCCAATAAATCTAGAACATGTTATCCTTCCATATCAACACTTGCAGATATATCTAATAAGAGTCAAACACAAATATCTGTTTATATTTCAGAACTAAAAGAGCTTAATTACATAAAAAGAGTTGGACGTAAGATCAAACTTATTTAAGTTAGCTATATTATTATAACTTTTTTTTGTTTTTAAAATTAAAAATATAATACTTTCTTATAAATTGAACGTTTAATTGTTAAATTTGGTTTACTCTTATGCCATGATTATACAATTGCCATCCGGAAAAACTATTGAATGTTCTGTTGAGATATACTTAGAGTTATCTGATCAGGAAATCAAAGAACTAAACGGATTAGGTGTTCAGTATACTAAAGAAGAATCTAATAATCCATTTTATCATCCTTATTCTGATGAATTAAGAAAAGCTAAATCTGCATTTATTCAAGAAATAGATGAAGAATATGAGCCGGACTTATATGAAATAGATCCGGAAGATAAAATGTATGACAGAGATTTTTATCCAGATGATATAGAATAATATTATTCTAAAACCTTTTAAATTTTTTATTATGTCAAACAGCAAAGTAACAGTTGTTGCTGATGATAACGGTAATGTTATACGTCAGTCAAAAAATCCAGAAATTGGATATGTAAGAGTAACCCAAGATGCGGTAAGCTATAGCGCTAACGGATGGGTTCAAAGAAAAACAAGAAGTGCCCTTATTTTGGGTAATATAGATGATCTTAAAGAACTAAAATTCAAGAAGGGTCAAACATTAGATGGTAAAATTGTAGTTAAAGAATCTACAGAACCATTTAATTCAGAAGATCCAGATCGTGATCTTAAAATTGCAGGTAGTACAGGAATTATTTGTTGTACTGCTGATGGTGAACCAATTTATAGAACTACATTCTATGATGCAACTGGTTTACAAGAGGACAATATGATTCCTCATGCAAATGGTGATGCAATTAGAGCAGCAAATTCAGAAGGAGCAGGTGCAGAAGCAATAGCTGAAGATGAATTTCCTGAAGAAGCAGCAGAACCTGAAGTACAAGATGAAGTACAAGATGAAGTTGAAGAAACTGTTTCTGAAATAGAAGAAGATGAAATAGAAGAAGATTCATTTGAACTATAAAATCCTGTTGACACAAAGGATCTAATTCCGTCCGGGTAGCGTAAAGCCGCTATAAAGCATACGGGGTATCCTGCAGTAAGAAGGCTGTAGGACCCCTTTTTTTATTAATTAAAACCAATATATTATGTTATCACAACATCAACAAGCATTACTAGAAAAAGAAAAAGCTGTAATGCAACTAAAGCAAAGAGAAGAAAGATTTATGTATTATGGAATATATGAATCTTATTGTGCAAACAAGGCTAATATTGAAAAATTAGACTACACAAAACTCAACCCACAACAACATTTCTTATTTAAGCGTGTATTACATGGCTTAAATGTTTATTCAAAAGAAGAAATTGCCAGAATGCATCCGCAAAAAAAGAAAAGAATTAGTAAAGTATGGCGTAAAGGTCAAAATGTTATTAATGAGTGGAAGCAAATATTATGTAATAAAAAGCTTAATCAGTTTTTATATATTACTTTTGGTGAGAGAAGCCCATTTGTAAGGGATCTAATTAATGTTCCTGTAACAGAAATTGATTCTAGCTATATAAATACGGCTTCATTAAAGAGTTTAGGCATTACATATGAAGATGTAATACTAAGATTTATGTATTTAGGTTTATTACCTAAAAACTTCTTATTGATAAAATGAAGAAAGTTAGCGCAAAATTAGCACAAGAACAAAGGAAATACAGTAAGCTGCGTAAAACGTGGCTTGCTGAACATCCTATGTGTCAAGCTAAAATTCATAGATGTACATTAAAATCTACAGATGTACATCATAAAAAAGGTAGGGGAAAATATCTATTAGATGTAAGTACCTGGTTATCAGTATGTAGAAGTTGCCATAATTGGATAGAAGTAAATCCTAAAGATTCAAAAGAATTAGGGTTTAGTATATCAAAATAAATTAATCATGAAAAATTTAATTAATAAAATAGTTATAGGAATTGGTGGTATATTATGCCTTGCTATGATTTATGGATTTTATACATTAAGTAATATAAGTCTTACACATGAAAGCAGAAAATCAGAAACAATTAATAAAACATTATCTAAAACTCTTGAAGCAAAAAAATATTGTAAAGAAAATAATTTTAATGAAGAATTTTGCATCCTTATAGATATGAGTATGCACTCAGGTAAAAATAGATTTCGTGTATATGATTTTGAACAAAAAAAAGTTATACAATCATTTCCAGTAAGTCATGGTTGTGGAAATAATACATGGGGAGCTGGAGGTAGTGCGGAGAATCCAAGTTTTAGTAATACAGTTGATAGTCATCTATCATCCCTAGGTAAATATAAAATTGGAGAACGGGGTTGGAGTAGTTTTGGAGTTAATATTAACTACAGATTACATGGGTTAGATGAAACCAATTCTAATGCTAATAAAAGAGATATTGTCTTTCACTCTTGGGAATGGATTTCAGATGATGAAATTTATCCTGCAGGAAACGCAGAAGGTTGGGGTTGTCCTGCTATTTCAAATGACAACTTCAATTATGTAGATAAATTATTAAAAAGTCAAACAAAACCCACTCTTATGTGGATTTATAAATAATCAAATTATGAAAAAGATAATGTTTATGCTAAGTATAATCATAGCAGTTATTTTCGGTTTTGGTGTAGGTGTTGGTATAAAAAAAACAGAAACAATTTTTGTAGATAAATTAGGTTGCCCAAGTGGAAAATGCTTAGTTAATGATGATATAGGCTCCATAGTTAAGCACTTAGATGCAATAAATCATATTGTAGAAGAAAAAAATGATGAAGGTCTAAGATATGACATTAAGCATAGAACTCATATGATTAATATAATTATTAATAACTCTAAATAAATGTTATGAAAAAATTAAAGAAAAATTTATTTATTACAACAATACTAATATTTAGTTTAGCATCATGTACACAGGGTTGTAAACAAAAAGTTAGTCATGAATTGGAAATGTTTTTTTATAATGCAAGTTCTGAAAAACCGTTTTTAGATTCTATAGCTCGTGTACAAGATTCATTAGAAACAAGAATACCTTGTAAGTAATTATTTATGTCAAATAGAGAAAAAGTACAACAGGAAGCTTTAGAGAAAACCCTAAGTCACAAACGCTGTGGCTTAGGGATTTCAATGGGAGTTGGTAAAACTAGAATTGCTATACAGCATTTCCAGAAGAACTATAACTCCTTTATACGGGCCTTGATCGTTATACCAAAATTATCAGTTAAAGATGCATGGTTAGATGAACTTGAGAAGATGGAATTAACTGCATTAGAAAGTCATTTTACATTTACAACTTATTTATCTCTTCATAAACAGGATCCTAAAGAATATGATATAGTCTATTTAGATGAATGTCATAGTTTATTAGAATCCCATCAAGAGTTTTTAGATCAGTTTAATGGTAAAATACTAGGCTTAACTGGTACTCCACCAGCAAGAAAGTCTTCAGTTAAATATAGAATGGTAAATAAATACTGTCCTATTATATTTGAGTTTTCCGTAGATGAAGCTACAGATAGCAATATCTTAAATGATTATAAAATAATTATTCATCAACTGGAATTATCTAAAATTAAAAATTTAGCAAAGAAATCTAAAAATGGAGGTGTATGGTATACATCAGAGGCACTAGACTATGGTTATTTAACTAACCGTTGTAGAGATGCGCTAAGTGCAAAGCAGCAACAAATGGCTGCAATTATGAGAATGCGTGGTTTAATGGAATATAAAACTAAAGAAGAATACTTAAAAGGAATGTTAAATAACATAAGTAACAAATGTATTATATTTGCAAACACACAAGCTCAAGCAGATAGGATGTGTAAACATAGTTACCATTCTGGAAACTCAAAGTCAGAAGAAAATTTAGAATTATTTAGTGATGGAAGAATTGATAAACTATCTTGTGTATTACAGCTCAGTGAGGGTATATCTATTCCTAATCTGCGTCAAGGTATTATTATGCATGCTTATGGTAATAATAGGAAAAGTGCGCAAAGAATAGGTAGATTACTACGTTTATCACCAGATCAACAAGCTGTGTGTCATATATTATGTTATAAAGGCACTCAGGATGAGAAATGGGTTGAAGACGCACTAAAAACATTTGATCAGAGTAAAATACAATATTTTAATCCTTTAAATACTTAAGTTGAATTAGCGGGTTTCAGTAGGCCAAATCACTGAATGAACAGGGAGGACTGTATGGCGAGTTTTCCCCCGCAAATTCTTAATTGTTATGACTGTAAAAGAATTAGAAGAAAAGATTAAAGAAAAATTAAGTGATAAGAAAGCTATCATTTTATATAATGATGATGTAAATACATTTGAGCATGTTATAACATGCCTTGTGTTGTATTGTGATCATACACCTATACAAGCAGAGCAGTGTGCTAATATTGTACACAATAACGGCAAATGCTCAGTTAAAACAGGTAACCTTTTAGATTTAATACCTATTAAAGCACAATTATTAGTGCATAAACTAAACGTAGAAATAGAATAATGGGAAGAATGAAAGAATTGTATATAAAACAACTTGAAGAAAATCCAGAGGAATATATACAATCAATAAATGATGTTACATCTTCTACAGATATATTATGTCCAAACTGTATGAAAGATAAACTGGTTCAATATAGTTCAGTAGATCTATCATGTACAAAATGTGGATATGAATTTATTAAGATAGATGATAACACTGTAAGATTTAAATAACCACCAAACCAAACGTAATGAAAATATTGAAAAAATTACTGAAATTCATATTAATAGCACTTTTATCAACGGGAATAGCAAGCTTAGTAGTATTTACATTGCATTATATACCGGTAGGTGAATACAGCAACGGAGATCATGAAGTTTATCTTGATGATAACGGAATGCATATAGATATAATTATTGTAGAAAATGGTAGATACATGGCATATGGCTGGGGATCTAAAATATTCTTCATGGATGTACCCACATGGGATGATTTAACATATAATGTTGGATTTAAAGCTTTATTTACAGAACCTGCATCCTGTATGAGGATTACTGAACGCTATTACAAAGATCCTAATTGGAAAACTGTGAAAGTTACTGATGAGCAGCTAATTCAACTAAAATATGAAATAGAAAATAAGTTTAAACATGATACTTTTGGTAATAGACTTAAAATACGTGATAATTTCTATGAAGCAAATGGTTCATATTATTTTCTAAACACTTGTAATACATGGGTAAACTCAGTATTTAAGAAATGTGGTTTAAAAGCCAAGGCATTTACTTTAACAAGTGGTTCATTAACTGAATTATATAATTAGATGATTCAAAAATGGAAAACTAAATTAGAATTAAGTGATTGGTCTATTTCAACAATAAGAATAGAACCTGATCAAGTTGTATGCGATTGTCCACCAGAGGACTGTTATTTTGTAGGCATATATTATATAGGTTCAGAGAAAAAAGGTTTAATCTATCATGATCGCCCTCTTACAGAAGAAGATGTAGTACATGAGCTATTACATGTTAAGTATCCTGATTGGTCAGAAGACCAGGTAAATGCTGAAACAGAAAAATTATTAAAACAAAACAAAGATGAGTAATGTAATAGGGTTCTGAGAGTTACCCTCTATGATATTTGTAGGACCGCTGTGAGCTAGTGGGAAGTCTATCAATTACATTTATTAAACCAAAACAAAGATGAGTAAAGGAAGAAAAAAAGGTGGTAAAAACAGTGTAAAGAATGCCTCTAAAATAATTAAGAACTATAAAGAAAAGATCAAAAAAAACAAAAATGACTGAAAAGGAATTAGAATTATTAGGTTTTGAAAAACAAATAATAACTGATGATGAAAGTCAAAATGGTTATGATTTTCATTTTTATGTATATAAAATAGCAGATGGTTTAACATTTGTATCTTGTGCTAATGATGAAGCAGAATTAGATGATTTTGCAATAGAAAATTGGCATGTTGAAATAGCAGAAACAAATCCTCAAATTAAATTTGATAGTTTTGGTGAAGTTCAAGGTATTATTAATTTATTAGAAAAAGCAGCCAATGAAAAATAATATATTTTTAAAGCTCTCTGTCAAAGATGGAGAGCTTGATTTTCCGGCTAAGATTCAACAAACAAGATTGAATGCATTTCTTGAAAGTTTACCTGATGGTGCAAATTTAGAAATGTTTATAAGTGTAACTACCGGAAAAGGTAGTAATGCGCAACTTGCAAGATTGCATGTTATGATAAGGGAGATTGCAAATGATTTAGGTTACACCTTTGAAGAAGTAAAACTTATGGTTAAACGTAATGTTGGGCTATGCTTTATGAAGGATAAACAAGAATATTGTAAATCTTTTGCAGACTGTGATAAAGATGATCTAAATCTATGTATCCAGGAATGTGTAAGATTGGGAGATGATCTTGGTATTCAATTAAGATAACTGATCATTAAGTTGATCTTGCATCTTTTTATTGATGTCATTAAATTTATCAAAATCCCCATCAGCTGTTGCCTGTAATAATTCAGTTATTAAAGATTGGTCAATAGTAGCATCAACTTTTACATTTAGACCTTGTTCATAAGCTTTAATTTTTAATAGTTGCTGTAAAGAAAAGATTGTATATAAATGAGCCTCTTCTTCTGAAAAAGGATCTTTTTCTAAATCTAACTTTCCTTCTATGTATGAATTAAATTTATCAAACGTTGGTTTAATAGTTGATGGATCTTCCATTTTCATTAAAAAATATACCATTAGCTGCTCTAAACCATAGATATAAGTAGTACTTAAAGATATGTTTTCAATATTTTTTGAAAAATCATATGTATCTTGCACTTTTATTTTTTCGTCTGACATAATTATAAACTTTAATGGTATAAATTTATGAATAAAATTGATATTAACATAAACAATATAAGAAAAAAGTTCAAATCTCAATTAAATAATAGTGGTTGGAACAATATAATGAATCCTATAATAGATTCAGAAGAATTTGAAATTAGTATATATAAGCTAAAATCTTATGTAGAAAATGATCAAAGGTTTACACCAAAATTATCTGAAATATTTAGAGCATTTGAAGAATGTCCATTTGACCAGCTAAAAGTTATGATAATTGGTCAGGATCCATATCCACAATTAGGTGTTGCAGATGGTATATCTTTTAGTTGTAGTAAAACAAAAAAGTTACAACCATCATTGCGTTATATATTTAAAGCACTAAATGGAAGTCAATATGATAGCATGAATCCAGATCTTAGTAGATGGTCAAAACAAGGTGTTTTAATGCTTAATACAGCATTTACTGTAGAAATAGGTAAGATTGGTAGTCACTATGATGTTTGGAAGCCTATAACTAAAATGATTTTTAATGCAATAAATAATAATAATAAAGATTTAGCTGTTGCATTATTAGGAAAAAAAGCTGAAGAATGGCAGCTACTTCTTAATAATCAAAAAATATACAAAACACCTCATCCAGCATCTGCTGCATATAAAGGTGGAGAGTGGGATTGTAAGAATGTATTTAATAATATAAATGAATATTTATTAACCCAAAACCATAAGCCAATAACTTGGTAAAATCACATAAATTTATTAAATTTATAGTTTCCTATGATTATAGAATTACAAGAAGAAATTGACAATAAAATTGTTGATTTTAAATCTGAAATGTTTAACAAGTATGGAGTAAGTCTGTACGTATATTGCAATAGTGTAAGAGAAGCTGGATATATATCACTATCTGGTCTTTGGGATTTATTTTGTGACTATGTAACAAAAAATTATCCTAAGTATGTAAAATATCTTGATTTAAAGATAAAAACTAGAAAAAGAGATTGGGTTACAATCAAACAATGTTATATATACATAGCATGTGAAGATCTAGGATTTGGTATAAGTGAAGTATCAAGATTTTTAAATTGTCATCATGCTACTATACTTCATTCTCGTAAAAAAGTAAAGACTTTTTTGGATTATGAAGATAAAATTTACTTAGAAATACATGATGAAATAATAAAAAAATATAAAGAATATGTTAGAACTATTTCAGAAGATACAGAAGTACCGGATAACTCCTAATCAATGCATGATATTATTTGCATTTAATGAAGGAATAACTCCATATATATGGGGAGAATTTGATGTTAAAAATCTTATAGAAGAAGGATACATCAATAAAGACAACTCCATAACTGTTGAAGGTGAAAAAGTGATAGCTACTTTGAATAATTACTTCACTGTAAATAAGAAGAAAACAAATAAGCAATTGCTTGGTAAATCGGGAGCTCTTAATATAGCACAGTACAGAGAAATATTCCCCAAAGGTAAATTACCTTCTGGTGTACCTGCAAGAAATAATATTAAAATACTTACTGAGAATTTTAGATGGTTTTTTGCAGAGTATGATTATGGTTGGGAAGAGATTATAAAAGCTACTAAGATGTATGTAAATGAATATCAAAGAAACAATTATCTTTACATGCAAAATAGTCAGTATTTTATATCTAAACAAGACAAACACAAAGTCAAAACTTCAAAGCTTGCAGACTACTGTGATATGATTAGAGATGGTATAACTACTGAAAGTGATCATTTTAAAGAAAAAGTAGTATGAAAGATCAAAAAGTTGAGGAAATTGATAGAGACTTGGTAATTGAATTTGTTAATGAATTAATAAAAGAACATAGAAACTTCAATCCAGAAAATATTAGTAGCACTATGAATAAGGATCAAGCAGTATGGGCAACCCATGTTACTTGCAAAAGACTTGCTCAAGAATCAGGAAAGAAGTTTTATTATGAATGTTTAAGATATATAATGGAAGTACCACATGAGTAGACAAAAACCAGCATGGGGTGGTCAACATGAATCATTCAATGAAGCATTGAAATATATGCTAAATAGACAAAAAGGACTGGAAAAGTCTATATATACACCGTGGCCTAAGTTTAATGACGCAACCACAGATGGCTTAGAGTGGAATACTTTAACTGTTATAGGGGGACGTCCTGGCTCAGGTAAAACGCTTATTAAAGATCAGATCATAAGAGAATCATTTGATTTAAATCCTGATGATAGCTTTAGAGTTCTTGAATTTCAATTTGAGATGGTAGGTAGAACCTCAGCAATGCGTGAGTTTAGTTCAGTAACTGGAAAGACTTATAAACAATTATGTTCAGCTGGTAGTACTATACCAACTGATATTATAAATACATGTCATCAATATGCAAAAGAAAGAGTTAAAAATCCTGTAGATATTATAAGCAGGCCTATGACTGTTAATCAAATGCGTGAACAATTAGACATGTATATGGATGAACATAAAGGTAAAAAAACTATAATTACCTTAGATCATACCATACTTGTAAAAAGAGCTCCTTATCAAAACAATAGGTTAGATATGTTATTTGAATTAGGTGAATTTTTTACACAAGCTAAAAGAGATTATCCTTGTTTATTTATAGCATTATCTCAACTTAATAGAAATATAGACAACCCGGATAGAGCAGTTGATGGTAAGTATGGTAATTATGTTTTAGAATCAGATATATTTGGTTCTGATGCAATGTTACAACACGCAGATACATTAATTGGTATCAACCGTCCAGCAAAACAAAAAATTAGATATTATGGCCCAGACAGATACATAATTAAAGATGACAGAACTTTAGTATTACACTTTCTTAAAGCAAGAAATGGTGATGCAAGAATGAGCTTCTTTAAAGGTGAATTTGAAAGGATGCAAATATCTGAAATGGCAACTCCGGAACAACAAGATAGAAGATGATAAGTACTAAAAGTAAAATAATGACTCCAGCAGAAAGAAAAAAGAAAGTCTCTGAACTCAGAGAAGAGCATGAGGATTATTTCCAAAAGGTTGGAAATCTTAATGCATTATATATACCAAAGATGGCTTATAGGCCAAGCGGTAAAGATGATCTACATGTATCATTCTTTCCAAGTGAACTTGAGAAAGGAGAAGATATATATACAGAATTTGTAAGTATTGATTATGAATCAGAAGATCCTAAAAGAACATTATATCTTCATAAATATAATGCACATTGGAAGGAGGAGTATGAGCTCATAACCAGCAACTCAGGTTTTGAAAGACATCTTATACCTGTAAGTGAGCTTATTGTTATAAATGATATAACAAGCAGGAAAGAAGAAGCTAAAACTATATTTGAATTAGAAGATCTACCAAATCCTGATGCAGATATGAAGCAGTATCTAAAAAGAATAGCAATAGCTTTAGAATCAATAGCAAAACAATTAAATAAATAAATAATGGCAGAAAGCATATTAGTAATAGCTGACTCAGGGTCAGGTAAATCTACCTCTGGTAGAAATTTAGATTCAAAAGAAACATTTTGGATCAATATTGCAAATAAACCTTTACCTTTTAAAGGTTGGAAATCTAAATATACATTGATTAGCAAAGATAATCCCAAAGGTAATATGACAAATGCGTCATCAGCTCATGGTATTATGAAAGCTATACAGCATGTTAATGATAAAATGCCTCATATAACTAATTTAGTTATTGATGATTGGCAGTATATGTCCGCTTTTGAATATTTTGATAGAGCAAATGAAAAAGGATATGATAAATTCACCTCAATCGCTTCTAACCTAGCTCAGGTTGCAAAAATGCCTAAAGATTTGAGAGATGACTTATTTTGTTTTTTTCTAACTCATTCAGAAGAATCAACTGATGTAAACGGGCACAGAAAAGTTAAAGCAAAAACTGTTGGTAAAATGATAGATAATGCATTAACTTTGGAGGGCTTATTTTCTATTGTACTTTTTGGCAAAGTAGTAAAAGAAGAAGACGGGGCTCTGCTATATGGATTTGAAACACAGACTAATGGTGAAAACACATGTAAGTCACCAATGGGAATGTTTGAGGAATTCTTTATAGAAAATGATTTGCAATATGTAAAAGATTGCATCATTGAGTATAGTAAATAAATAATAATTAATTAATTAAAAAAAGAGTATGTTAAGTACAAAAGACATGAGTGCCGGTTCAGGCAAAGCAAGACCTGTTATCGGAGTAGGTAATCAAAAATTAAAAATTAACAGCATCACATTTGATCAAACACCTTATGATAAAGATGCATATAATGTAGTATTACATGTAGAATCTGAACCAATGGGTGGAGATTTTGAAGGATTTCTTGTAGATCCTACTGATGCAAATGGACCTAGATATAAAGGTCAGGTTGGTAGAATTAGATTAAGCCCATATCCGTTTAAAGATGCTACTTTACCAAGTGGTAGAGAGGTAAAAAGAGATACAGAAGTTCTTAAATCTATGATTTATTTATCTGAAGTACTAGGTAAGCGTGATGATTTGGATATGATTGAAGCTGATACTGTTGAAGAATTTATGAAATCTGCGGATTCTGTTTTATCTGGAGATACATTCATAAATGCATGTGTTGGTGGTAGAGAATGGGAAAATAAAGAAGGTTATATTAACTATGATTTATTCTTACCAAGAAATTCCAGAGACGGAGTTTCATTAGAAGCTTTGGAAACAGAAAACTCTAGATTATATAAATTTTCTAAAGAGGATCACGTAAGAGAGTTAAAGAAAACTCAAACTACCTCAAGTTTTGAACCTGCTAGTTCTAATACAGGTGATGACTTTGATCTGTAAATGACTTTTTCCTGCGTGCGTGGGTGTTTTAATGTAAAACATAACAAGCAAGTAGTTTTAGTGGGCCTAAATCACTAATTCAGGGGGACTGTTTGGCGTGTCCCCTCTACTTTTTTATTAACTTAAATTTTTTTAAATGAAAAAATTATTTTTAAGTTTTATTGTAATTGGCGCTTTTAGTGTTACATCTTGTGGTGATGCCACCGAAGATGCAACACCTAAAGCTGCTGTAGAAACTGCTACAGAAGAAGTAGCTACAGAAGAAACTGTAGAAGTAGAAGAAGCTCCAGTAGCTGACTCTACTGTTGCAGAGTAAACTAAAAAAGATGTAAGATAAGGCAGTCCTTTAAATGATGGTACTATTTCTTAAGACAGGGTGGCGTAGGACTCATCCCCTGTCACATCTTTTTTTTAAATTTGAAATATGATTAGTACAAAAAACTTAGTTGCAAACGAATCATCTGTTCCTAGCTATTGGGTTTTTCAGTATTATTTAAAACTCAATGAGCATCTAAGCGGGCAGGATATAAAGATAAAGTCTATTTGGAATCCTTCAGAACGTACAGCTAGTCTATGCATATATGTAGATAAAATGAAACGTTGCTACATGTATAAAGACTTTTCAACTGGTAAAGGTGGTAACAAGATCAATCTTATTCAAGATATATTTGATCTTAACTATGCCAATGCAGTTGAAAAGATGGTCAATGACTATAATAAATTTGTAGCACAAAATGGATCTGTTAAAATAGAATTTAAACCTCAGCCTAAATGGGAAGTTGAACTAGTAAAGACACGCTCCTGGAACCAGGATGATGCAAGTTATTGGTTACAATACAGGATTGGTAGTTCTATGCTATCTAAATATAATGTTAGACCAATTGATTACTATAATTTAGTAAAGTCTAACAATGGGACCGTGGAAAAAAAGACTATACGTGGTAAGAATATGTATGGTTATTACAATAAACATGGTCAGATATTTAAAATCTATCAGCCTCTTCGCGATGGGTTTAAGTTTTATAAAATAGAATCTTATATTCAAGGTTTAGATCAGTTGGAGTATAAACAACCTTACCTGGTAATATGTTCATCTTTAAAAGATGCCATGTGCCTTAAGAGCTTTGGTTATAATTTAGAAGTAATTGCTCCAGACAGTGAGAATACTATGATCAAACCCTACATAATTGAGAATCTAAAAGAAAAGTATAAAAAGATAATAACTCTGTTTGATAATGATGATGCCGGTAGGAAAGCCATTGAAGCATATGCAAAAGCATATAATATCAATGGAACGGCTCCTATTATATGCAAAGACATATCAGATGCAGTAAAAGAACATGGCTTTGAGAAAGTACATGCTAATTTAAAACCTCTCCTTAAGGAGACTATACATAAATAATATGGCTAAATATTTTATACCAGGTAATGTACCTAGCAGTAAGAATGGAAGAAGATGGACAGGCAAGTACTTCATATCTAGTAAAACAGTTATGAAATATAGAAAGGATACAAAATCCTTTTATCAAAAATATGCTCCGCAGTTTCAAAAAGAACTAAAGAAGCATAAACTACCAGTCAAAATTGCTTTCACTTTTATTCGTGGTACTAAACATAAGTTTGATTACATAAATCCTGCACAAACAGTGCAAGATGATATGGTAACACATGGTTGGATAGAAGATGATAATATGGAATTTATTGTCCCTGTATTTAAACCATACCAATATGATAAAGAAAAGCCAGGAGTAATAATTGAAATTATAAATTATGGCAAAAGAACAAGAACCAATGGAACTTCTTCCAATAATAAGCAAATTGATGGATCAGGGAATAGCAAAGGTAATAGCTAACTTTGATGGTCAGGGTGATTCTGGAGAAGTTTATGATATAGATTTCTATGATATTGAGGATGAACTAATAGACTATAAAGCAAGTGCACAATTGGAAGATTATGTATATTCTTTAGTTGAAGATTGTGTTAATAGCTATGGTGGAGATTGGGTAAACAATGATGGCGGATATGGCAGTGTAACAATTGATGTAAAAGATAAATCAATTAATGCCCAGTACAATCAGAGAACTGTAGATGAATATGATTGGAGCAGTTTAATATTTGATGATTAATGGCCCATCCTTCTTTACATGCTAAATCCTCAGTAAAAAAATGGGGTGGCATTCCAGAAGATTACATTAAAATACATGAGTGGTTTGATGAAACTAAAAAGTGGATAGGACATTCTATGCATAGATTATATCGTCACCACAGTGAAGGTATATTTGAATGTGAAATAATCTTTGGTAAATCATTTATTAATTCTGACGGTAAAACCGTGTATACAAGATATGTTGGAGAACAACATGTCAAAGAAGATTGCAATAATTACATCCCATCTGCAAAAGAATGGATTGTTCATATGAACAAAAAAGAAAAGCCAGATTGGATGAGAAAAACCTTAAAAATAGAGGACTAATGGATACAAAAGAAATATTAAAAATAGATTTAGAGGTATTTAATAATTTATCTAGGATGCTTAACTCTTCAAATAAAGAAGATATTGAGATGGCCTTGGAGACAATTAAAAACTTAAACCCTGAGCAAGAGATTATAAGACTCATTCTTAAAAAAACTTCATATGGTGGCAGGCGCTATCTTATAGAGATGCTTGATCAGAGCATGTGGAGTTATAAAGATCTCACAATGCAAGAGATATATAATAGTATATCAAAGTTAGAAAGTGATAATATAGAAAACATAAAACATATTTATGAATCATTAGTTGTTGAGCACTTCCAAGCTTTAACAGAAGAATATAGTTTCATAGATGGTAAATTTAAAGTAAAATGGTAGCAAACTTAGTTTCAAAAGCAAGTAAAACCCTAATTTTTACAGAGCCCTTTTATGGGCTCTTTTTAGTTGGCCTTAATAAGGTTTATACAGATAAGCTTCCTACTGCTGGTGTTAGTAAACACGGCATTGGTGTACAGCTTGCAGTTAATCCTGAATTCTTTACAGGTTTAAATGAAAAACATAGAATTGGTTTATTAAAACATGAACTTCTTCATATATCATTTGGACATCTGTTAGTCAGGGATCAGTATGTAGATAAAAAGCTATTTAATATAGCTGCAGATTTAGAGATCAATCAATACATTGATGATGATTATCTTCCTGACGGAGGTATAACAATGGATTCATTTCCAGAGTTAACCCTTCCTGTAAGAGCTGGTACTAAAGCATATTATGATTTATTACAACAAGCTCGTGAAGATGGTTCATCTCCATCTCTTGATGAATTAATGGACCAAATGGATGGAAGTACTCCATATGATCATGCTTCATGGGATGATTTTGAAGATTTACCAGAAGCTGAAAAGAAGTTAATTCAAAAGCAGGTTGAGCATCAGATCAAAGAGAATGCTGAAATGACTGAGAAGAGATGCGGTAATATTCCAGGTGAGTTGGCAGATCTAATTAAAAGACTCCGTCATGTAGAACCACCCAAGTTTGATTGGCGTGCTTATCTCAGAAGGTTTGTTGGTAATTCATCTATAGTTTATACAAAGAAACTTAGACGTAAATATAACAAAAGGTATTCTGAAAATCCAGGACTAAAGATCAAATTCAAAAATCACATCTGTGTAGGTGTTGATACTTCAGGATCTGTAAGTCAAAAGGAACTTGAGGAATTTTGGTCTGAGTTAACACATATGCACAAGACTGGTCATCAGATTACAGTAGTGCAGTGTGATACAAGTATCAATTCAATTAAACCTTTTAATCCTAAATGTGATTGGGAAATACATGGTAGAGGTGGTACATCATTTCAACCTGTAGTAGATCACTACAATGAACATGGGCGTTATACAGCTCTTATATATTTTACGGATGGTGAAGCCTGGGCTCCAGACAACTGTCCCAACAATGCTTTGTGGGTACATAGCAGTCATTGTAATATAAACGAAGAATTACCCGGAAAAAAAATACAATTAAATTAAACAATTATGGCACAAGTAAATTTAAACATTGATGACTTAAGAGGCTTTATGGGCCACATTATAAACAACAATAGATTTCTACAGGGACAGGGAAAACTTCCTGTTGCTATAGAAGTTCTAGGTGAATCAGGTATTGGTAAAACATCCACAGTAAAACAAATTGCTGATGAGCATGAACTTGATTTTGTAAAATTAAACTTAGCTCAGATTGAAGAGCTAGGTGATCTCGTGGGCTTCCCAGTTAGAGAGTTCCAAATGTATAAAGAAAAAGTTGTATCTATTAATAACAACAAAGACTCTGTAGCTTATGGCGCAAAGACTGCTGCATCTAAAGATGTTGCCCAGCTAGCCAATAATACTTCTGTTACAAAGAAGATTGGGCAGTGGGTAAGTGAGCTCGCAGTTAGTGACTATTTAAACAATGGTTACAAGATGACAGGTAAAAACCGTATGTCATATGCTGCACCAGAGTGGATCTCAGACAAGAAGAAAGGTGGTATTCTACTTCTTGATGACTGGAACCGTGCAGACGTTAGATTTATTCAGGCCGTAATGGAACTGATTGATCGTCAGACGTACATCTCGTGGTCACTACCACAGGACTGGCATATTGTGTTAACCGCAAATCCGGATAACGGAGACTATATGGTTAACTCAGTTGATGCTGCACAGAAAACACGTTACATTACTGCTAACTTGCAGTTTGATGTAAACGTATGGGCTCGTTGGGCGGAAGAAGAAGGAATTGATACAAGATGTATTAACTTCATGCTATTACACCCAGAGCTTGTGACTCAAGAGACAAATGCTCGTGCAATCACTACATTCTTTAATTCTATCTCTAGCTTTGAAAGCTTTGAAGATAACCTTTCATATATTCAAATGATTGGTGAAGGATCAGTAGGTGAAGAGTTTGCTTCTATGTTTACTGTATTTATTAATAATAAATTAGATAAACTAGTTACACCAAAAGATCTATTGACTCATGATAATGAGCAATATATTCTTGGTGAATTAACCGGTTGTATTGGTAAAGATGATAACTATCGTGCAGATATTGCATCTACCCTAGCAACCAGACTTGCAAACTTTGCAGTAGTATACTCTAAGGATAATACAATTAACCAAAAGATCACTGATAGATTGGAAACTCTTTGTACAAAGGAGTATTTCACCAATGATCTGAAGTATTTAGTTGTAAGAACTATTTTTAACGGCAACAAGCAGAAGTTTAATAAGCTTATGATGAAGCCTGAAATAATTAAAATGACTGTAAAATAATATGGCAAAAAAGAATGTATATCAAGAATACAATCAAGATGCACTAGACCATTTTAAATTAGATGATGAGCCCCTTTATGGGGTTCTTTCATCTGAATATGAAGTGTCAGATGTGCTTATAACACAAGATGAAACCAGGTATGAGAATATTAAAAATATGCTTTCTATAGAAAACGTAAAACCCACAGCTCTTGCTAGTTATAAGAGAGCTTTTATACTACCAAGGTGTCCAATAACACAGGATAGATTAAAAGCTGTAGCTAAAGAAAAAGGTTTAACAATTACTAATGATTATGAAAAAGCAGATATAGTTATTACACATGATGAATTTTTTCAAAGGTTTGAACATGGAGAAAAAATTCAATCTACTATAATGATGTATAGACTTTGGAATTATGAAGCATTTACTGGTGGTCATAAAATGATAGATAATCATGACAAAGCTGTAGTTTATGATGAGAAATTTGAAGGAAGAGTGAGTTCATATAACTGTACTGGAGAAATAACTCTCATGGATGAGTGGGGTATTTCAGCCTTAGCTTTAAACATAGCATATCTTATAGATATAGGTGAATTAAAAGTAATCGGTGGTGAAACATTATTACATGCTTCTGCAAATCTAATAGATTTAACTGAAGACCTTCTTGTTGAAATAACGCAGTGGGTAAATAATTATGATGATGAGAATATAGCTGTAGCAGCTAAGATTCTTCCTACAATAAACTATACAAAGAAACCACATTTAATGTGGCAACTAGCTCAAAATATATATTCTTATACACATAAGTTTAGTAGAGATAAAGACGTGCAGTTTTGGGAAGAACAATCAAATCTAAATGAATTATATCATAATTCAGCTGAAGACATGATTCTGCAATTAGAAAATGAAAATAAATTAGATAGAGAATCCTTTAAATATTTAGAGAAAATAGTTAGAAAAGATATTTCAATTCATAACCGTAATCTTTATACGTTTAAAGTAAGTGTAAAGCCTGAATATAAAAAATACTTAAAATGAAAATAGATAAATTATATACACTATTAATTAATCCTTCAGATGCAAATTCTGCTTTTGTTAAGCACGTTTTAGTTGATCAAGACGCTATAATGTTTAGGACAAGAAGAAAGGAAAAATATTTAATAGAAACTGATGAAAAGTTTCCATATATAGCGGGTATAGAATCTTCAGGTAGGAGGTATAGTCCAAATTTTGCTATAAATAAATTTGATAAAAAATTTTTGCAAGATGCACAATTTTATAGAACGCCAAAATTAGATTTACCTCAAATTAAGATGCAACTCATAAAAGATAAGTATAATGTAAAAGTTATAAGAGATAAAAATAAAGCAGATTATATTATTACATCAGATAAATATCTGGAAAGTTTAACTGAATATTTTTGGTATGATTGTTATCCAGCTCAAGATGTAAAACATGGATATTTACCTAATATAAAAGGAAATGTTTCTGAATTTATATATAATCGTATTAGTGAGTTTATTGATTATGTTATAAGCCAAAATGGTTTTATTTACATTGATTGTAGACTACCTTATAGTTTTAATTCTACAATAAAAGCAAATTTCTCAAAGGTAAAAGGTGATGCTGCTACTTTTAATATAGTTACAGATTCTGAATCATTAAATTTTTTGCTTGATAATAGTGATAAATTAGTTAAAGATAGTGATATCATAAACTATTGTAATGAAGATTCAGTTGTATTAACGTCAGAAGAATGTAAATCTATATCTCAGATGATTAAGTCTGGTGATAAAGACACAATGAGTCTTGCTTTAGAAATGATGGCTAATTGCAACATTGAAAAATCATATGATAAGTTGGCTTGTATATTTGCATTTTATAAACAGGAACTTGGAAATGCATCTAACTGGAATAATGTAAATGTAAAATCATTAAAAAAACAATTAGATAAAGTCATACCTATTGAAGGTTATAACGGATACGGATTTAATGAATTAGTTAGACACTTACATTTAAAGGATAAATTAACACCTTTTGCTATAGGTGTTATATCTAATAAGATGTGCAAGACTATATTGAGTCATGTAGGTCTTACAAACTCTGAATCAGTATTTGATATAAAGCCTAAAGATTTAAAACTGAAGTCTGAATATATTAAAGACTTACCGTTTTAGGGGTAGCCATAATTGATTAAAAAAGGTGTGCAGACGTTCTGCACACCACCCCTTTTCTTATTAAACTAAAATTAGATGTATGAATAAAGAATATATTTGTAGTATATGTGGTAAAAACTTTGAGCCCATTGGGCATAATGCTCAGCCTGTAAATGATGGCAGATGCTGTACTAAGTGTAATTATGGAGTTGTACTACCAGAAAGATTAAAAAGATTATATGATCAAACAACAGAAGACAAAGACTCTAACAACAAAGAATAATAACAACAGTGCTAATTGCATAGCTCCTAATTTAATTTATGGATGCTTTGGTGGCTGTGTAAATACTTATTGTTACATGTCCCGTTATAACGGTACAAGAGTTTTTGTAAATACAAATGTAGATGACATATTTAATTCGGTTGTAGAATGGGAAGACGGTTATACCAAAGTTCCTGATCAACAAGACCCTATATATACTATGGTGGATATTGCATGTAATACTGATTTAGTGTTAATGCAGCGGCATACACCTGAACCATTGATAGACTATCTTAAAAGATATGATGATCATCCAAGACTTAATACAACTATGGCTACTAAGTATCCAGGTTTATTAGACATAGATGTTAATCATTTTAATAAGAAGCCTAGAGTTAGAGTTAGTTTAATGCCTCAAATTTTTGCTGATGTTCTTGAACCTAAAATGCAAAAAATAGAAGATAGGATACATGACATCAATCGTCTTAAGAAATTAGGATGGGAAGTTCATATAAACTATAGTCCTGTGGTATTTGATTATAAATGGTCAGAACGTTATTCTGATCTATTTAAAATGGTTAGAGCTATAGCCGGTGAGAATAAGTGTGAAGTTATTGCATTAACTAATCACAAGAATCAAATGGCTAAAGCATCAGAAGATGCACAAAAGTTAATGGCTGCTTCATGTGAAGTAAAGAATGAATCTGGTGTAATGAGATATCCGCTTAAAGATAAACAAGCATATCTTGATCATTGGAAGTTTTTATATTCGGCCTATTTTAATATTGATACAATTAGATATATATTTTAAATTATGATTGATAAACAAAAAGAAGAGGAATTCTATGCTAAGGACTTTAACTTTAGTTACTCCTCTATAAATAAATTACTATTCTCTCCTTCTATATTTTATAAGGAGTATATATTACAGGACCGTGAAATTCGTACTGACAAACATCTAATTGAAGGCAAGCTTGTTCATTGCCTATTATTAGAACCTGAGAATCTTGAAAAAAAATTTAAGATTGTACCAGGTAAAACTCCTACAGATAGTGTAAGAAAAGTATTACATATGCTATCTGAGAAAACAGATGCTGCAAAGTTAGAAGATATTGATGATCAACTAATAACAGATGTTCTGAAGGAAATAAATTTATATCAGTCACTTAAGACTGATGAACAAAGAATTGCTAAAATTAAAATTAATGATTATGAAACATATTGGAAATTTATTCTCAATAAAACTGTTGATGTTGTTGACCAAGATACCCTTGCTCGTTGCAATGACCACGTGGATATTTTAAACTCACACTCTGGTGTAAAGGAACTATTTTTAAATAATGAGACTGATTTTGAATTAGATTCAGAAGAAAGATATGTAGAGAAATATTTAAAGTGTAAGCTTAAACAAAAAAAGTTTGGGTTACACGGCTATATAGATTTCTACAAAGTAGATCATGAAAATAAGACTGTCACAATTTGTGATCTCAAGACTACATCTAAGACTATAACTGAGTTTGAGGAGACTGTTGAGTACTATAACTATTACTTGCAGGCTGCAATATATTTTAAACTTGTATATGAAAATTTAGATGAAAAAATACGTGATGATTACAAAATTTTGTTTAAGTTTGTTGTAATAGACAAGTATAATCAAGTTTACATTTTTGAAGTTCTTGATGATACTATGAGAGGATGGGCTTTTATGTTAACCGATGTATTGAACGTAGCTGAGTACCATTATAATGAGAAAGATTATAGCCTTCCTTATAATTTTGCAACAAACAAAATAAAATTATAATATGACTCACGCTTATATGCAGTATTTTCAAAAATCAAAGATTTTTTTGTATCCTTTATTAGACATAAGGAAAGGTGAAGATTACGTCCCAGTAGAAACATATATCTGCTGGGATGGTCTTTACCAGTCACATGACTATAAGTATATTTGTATTTATCATACAAATGTAAACTTAAAGTTCCGGAATTTTGAGAGAAGACATTTGGATTCACATCCATTGTTGGATCACAAAGAAACTACAAAAGACAAACAAATTTACATTTTTGACTATTCTAAATATGAGCATGACTTTGATATGTTCTTAAAAGGACATTACTCTAAATTTTCAGTTAAAACAAAACATAAGATATTAAAATACTTTGGTAGTGTTGGTAGAATAAGTAAATATATCCAATCTTACCTAGATCCAAGTGAACATCATGAAACATATGCAAAAGCATTAGATGTAAACTTGGATATTATAAAGGAAACACATGAACTATGCACACCTCCTGATCCAGAAAAAGAAACGTTATTTGAAAAAATTCCAGATGAGTTTGCTTTATTACACAATAATTCTATATCTTTAGAAAAAAAATAATCAATGAGTGTAAAAAAATCAATTGGTCAAAACATGATGTTAGTATCCTCTTCATTTAGAGGAGTTAAATCATTTAACATGATTGCAGTCGCTGAAGACTGTCCATATGTGGAAGCAATGTTTGATCCTGCTAGCGGGATTATAGTAGTTATTTCCAAGAATAAAAAGCAAACATTTACCATGATGCCCAGGTTAAATGAAGAAGGAGAACCTCAAAAATTAAAGTTTCCTAATAAAGAAACTGGCAAGGTAATAAAAGAACAAAGAGTTATGGTTGAAACTTTTTCTGAATTTTATGTTACAGAAAAAGAAGAGATTGAAAATTTTATTGAAATTTTTGCAGTTAATGCAGGCTCATTTGATTATAAAGATTTTATGAATGTTGATGCTAAAGAAACTAAAACATCTAACATTATTATGCCAACCTAGGCTATATCAAACAAAAAAAGAAAGAGGTTATTGCCTCTTTTTTTTTGCTTAAAACTTTAGTATGAATCATTACATAATGGATTATGAAACATTATCAAATTGTTTTGTGGCAGTATTTGAGCATTACAAAACCTCTGAAGAAAGAGTGTTTATAGTGCATGAGTTACAAAATGATTTTGATGATTTCATAGATTTTTTACATACAAATAGAGATGAGAAACAATGGCATATATCATATAATGGTTTAGCTTTTGATGCTCAAGTAACTCAGTATATACTAAATAATTACCATATGTGGCACAGCATGTGCGCTGAAGACATAGCTGGTATTATTTATGACTTTGCTCAAGAGACAATAGCTAGACAAAATAGAAAAGAATGGGGAGTATTTGCACCGTGGCATATACAAATAGGTCAGATTGATTTATTTAAATTACACCACTGGGACAACCCAGCTAAACGTTCTAGTCTTAAATGGATTCAGTATAGTATGGATTGGGAAAATCTTTTAGATATGCCTATACACCATACTACAGAAATCAAAACCCAGGAAGAGCTAGATACAATAGTTAAGTATTGTATTAATGATGTTGCATCTACTAAAGAAATATTTAATAGATCCAAATCAGAGATTAAGTTACGCAAAGAACTTACATCTCAATATGGTATAAATCTATTCAGTGCTTCTGAACCAAAGATTGCTAAAGAACTATTTGCCTATTATTTAGGTAAGAAGTTGAACATGAGTCCTAGGGACATCAAGAACATGAAGACTTATAGAAATGTAATTAAGGTTAAAGATCTTATATTACCTTACATTAAGTTTAATGCTCCTGAATTTAAAGCAGCTCTAGAAAGATTTAAATCTCTAGAGTTAGATGCAATGAATCTTAAGGGCCAGTTCAGATATGAAATGGAACACAAAGGTGTACATACAACATTTGCACTGGGGGGTATTCATGGCGCAAGAAAGAGTGGTGTATATAAATCAGATGATGATCATATTATTATGTCTTCAGATGTTACATCTTTCTATCCAAATCTATGTATCAGGAATCAATGGTCACCTGCACACTTCCCAAAGGAAGAGTTTTGTGATCAGTATGAATGGTTTTTTGATGAAAGAGTTAAAATCCCAAAGTCTAATCCAATGAACTATGTATATAAAATTATACTTAATAGTACATTTGGTTTAAGCAATGAGGAAAATAGTTTCTTTTATGATCCTGAGCTTTGTATGCGTATAACACTCAATGGTCAGCTTAGTCTGATGATGTTATATGATATGATACTAAATGCAATACCAGAAGCATTTGGCTTATTGCAAAATACAGATGGTGTAGAGATTAGAATTCCAAGAGATAAACAAGATCTTTATTTAGAGATCTGCAAACAATGGGAAGAACTAACTCAACTAAATCTTGAGCATGATACATATCAAAGGATTGTTCTTGGTGATGTTAATAATTACATTGCAGTGAATGATTTTAAATCTGTTGATATAACTAAATGGAGAAAAGCAAAAGAAGAGAATCCTCATTATTTATTTAAAGTAAAAGGTTCTGATTTTATGTATGCTCCTGTAAAGTTAAAGGGTAGATTTAATTTTCATGAACTTCAGCTTCATAAGAATAAATCTAAACTAGTAGTTAAAAAGGCTATTTATAATTACTTTGTCAAGGATGTCTTACCAGAAGACTATCTTGAAAAGAATAAAAATATACTTGACTACTGTATAGGTAAAAAGTCAAAGGGTGATTGGAAACAAGTAGCCATATCATCAAATAATGGCATATATAAAGAAGAAAGTCTTCAAAAAATCAATAGATATTTTATATCTAAGCATGGTGAGAAAAGCGTTAAAATACTAAGGATTAATAATAAAGATAAAAGAGAAATACAAAATGAAGCCGGCAAATGGATGCAAACTTTATTCAATGAAATAAAGTTAGAGCCTAAGTGGGAAGACTATAATATTGATCTTGCTTATTATACTAAAGCTATTGAATCTGAAATAAATTCAATATTAAATACTAATATTAATCAATTAGAATTATTTTAATGAATCACAAAATGCACAGAGCATTGCAAAGAATAATATGGTTTATTCTTTGTTTTTTGCTCTTATATTTATTGGTATTATAAAAATTAATTAATATATTTACACTTATAAAGTTTAATTTATGAAAAGTCAAATAGAAGTAACAAGAGACTTTGTAGTAAACGCACCGTTGCCATCACATGCTGATACGTATACGGTTATATCACACAAATTTGTAATTGATAACACTAAGCAAATGCTTGCTAATAGTGGGTTTATTATTACAAATGAATTATATAGAGCTAATAATCGTGGAGAAGTAGCTCAAGGTATTTATCATATAAAACCTTTATCAGGTCATGGTGACAATGAAATAGGTATGATGTTTGCCTGGACAAACTCTTATGATAAATCTATCAGATTTCAATGTGCCATTGGAGCGCATGTATTTGCATGTAGTAATGGAATGGTTTGTGGAGAACTTAATTATGCTAGAAAGCATACAGGTACTGCAGATCAGGAAATTAAAATGCAGATATCTAGTCAAATTAAAAATGCTCAAAAAGCATTTGACCGGATCAAAGATGATAGAGATAATCTAAGAAATACTCCTCTAACATTTAAAGAGCAAGCTCAATTACTTGGACGTATGTATTTCAATGAAGATCTTATTAGTCCAAGACAAATGAGTTGTGTTAAAGATGAAATGGAAAAGCCATCATATGATTACCAATGTGATCAAGAAAATGCATGGGCTTTTTATAATCATGTAACACACTCATATAAATCAGTTCATCCCAGAGCATGGCTAAGTGATACAAAAAGCTTTCATGACTTTATGGTAGCTAATGTATTAAACGGAATGGGGATTACTCCTCAAGATTCAGTTAATACGCAGGATCAGATTGAAGATGAAGTTACTGAAGAAGAGTTATCATCCCAATTATATGGCGTTGATAATGATCCTGAAGTCATTCATGTTCATGAAGATGAAGTTGATGATGAATTTGATTTTGAAATTTGATAGAAGTAGGGCTCATATTAAAGGTATTAATTGCCGTCCTTTTAATTTACTTAGTAGCTAGTAGAAAGGATCCACGGCCCTAGTGGAATTTAAAAACACCAACCAATTCTGTGTACATAATAAAGGTAAACCAACCCCATCAGTTAAGGTGTTCTGATGGGTACCTTTAAAAACTTGTTTCGTTAGAAAATATATTCTGAATTAATATACCAGTAGAGCCTTCAACTTCCCAATCTGTACCTGATTGATTTTCTAATGCAAAGTAAAAGCCTCCTAATACGAAGCTATCTGTAGGGCTTGCTGTATACGTTTCAAAGACATGCTGTTGTCCTGTAATTCCAGAAGTATTATCGTATCTTTGGATAGGTATACCACTACCAATTACAGAGTCATTTGCATATCTACGTAATTGCAAAGTTGCATATTTTACGGCACCTGTGTTTATATTAAAGTTTACTCTTATATAATGCTGTATTCTTTTTGCAAAATATGGTTTACCTACATAAGGTATTAACAAATGATCAGGTTGCGGTAGAGAGCTTCCGGTAAATTCATTTGCTATTGTTCCATTTAAGTCAGTTGTAACATTGGTTATTGCCAAAGTTAATAATGTATCCCTTGGGGCGCAGAATCTTATTCTAGCATCTGTTGGTCCTGTTGATAAAACAAAAGGTCTGACATTTAAAGCTCTTAAAGTATCTCCATGCAAATCTTCCCAATCTTGCGCTGTTGTAGCTAAATCAGTATTAAAAGTAGCTAAGTAATCAGAACCGTCAATACGGATATTTGCCGTTCCACTTGTACCACTTAAAGTAACACTAAGACCATAAGCTATATTGTACTCATCGTATACTGTTGTACCTGCCTCATAAACAGTTAAAGTTAAAGTTGCATTACGGTTTCCAGCCTCTACTGTAACTGAATCACCATTTGTATATCTATCACCTTTATCATTAATTGATACTGCTGTAATTTCACCACTTCCACCAACAGAATCTATGTTTACTAATAAACCAACTCCAGTACCTCCAGATACTTCTATTGCTGTACCAGTACTATAACCAGTTCCGGGATTATCAATAGTTAGTATAGCTACAGATGGTAAAGACTTATCACTTGTTACATCTGTTATAGTAGCTGTTTGATCATTTGTTGATCCAGCTTGAGTTATTGTAATTGTATCACCTAATCTATAACCAAACCCAGGATCGGCTATTTCTAATTGTGTAATTCGCCCTCCCGAAACAGCTAAAATATTTACTGTTAGATTATCATCTCCGGCTGCTGTATTAGTAGTGGGAACATCATTTGCAACTGTATAACCAGAACCAGTTGGGGTGCCCAATGTCAACTCACTAGCGTATAAATCATCTCTAAAAAAAGTAAAACCGTTGGCAGTTGTACCATCAAGAAGGCTTGTTAATGGAGCTGTTTTACTCCACTGAGTAGATGATATATTAAATGTATTTAGTACTCCCTCTTCACCGCCTGCATAAGCCCCATATATACCACCATTAGCATCTTTATAATAAACTTGTCTCTCTGTTTTATCAAAGAAATAAGTTTCATTAGGTACACTAGGCCAATCAGCATTACTATCTGTAGTAGCTGTGTACTCATAACCTGCTGTTGGTATATATCCTAAATTTAATGCTGTATATGCCATAATTATCCTATTAAAACGTTACCAAATTTATCATGTTGATTTGCGGTACTTTGAATATTTGTTGTATTACTATCTATTGCTGTAGCCATACCATTAAAAGTGTTGCCAATTAAATAAACATCTGAAGCTACAGTTGATGCAATTCCAAAATCAGTTGAAGATTGTACTTCAAAGTTACACATTGAAAATATATTTGCTCCTGCAGTACCAGTTGCAGTTATTGTACAAGCATCTGTAGTTGCAAATAAAGAAGTTATATTACAGCCATAAAAATAATTAGCTCCTTCTGGACTTGTTTGCACTCCTCCATTTGTTAATGAATACATGTTACAATTATGGAATTTAGATCGTTGAGCATCAACAGCTACTCTAGATGCAGAATAAAAAGTACAACCATAAAAATAACCAAGTGTAGTTTCTACTGCATTCTCTGCAGTGCTTTCAAAATAACAATTATGGAAAAATGTTATTGATGTATTTTGAACTAAGGCAGGAGTACCTCCTATAGATTTTACTACACAGTTAGACATTCTACCATTATTTGATGTACCACTTTGGCAGTTTACTGCTGCAAATGATCCACTTTCTCCTATAATTGTACATCTATCTAATTTTCCAGAAGCACTAAGATCCAAATATGAATTAGTAGAAACATAACAGTTTTCTAGTTTACCACCCTGAACTTCAACTCTACCGCCAAGTATTATTGCATTATATATTTCACTAGTAGAACTATTTGCTAGAACTGCTCCTATTGCAGAAGCACTTTCGTATATACCACCATAAACTTTACCAGTAGTACTTAAAGCAATACCTGCTGCTGCTTCTATAACTTTTACATTATCAAGTATAATTTCACTAGACGCATTTGTAAATGCTGCAGCTATCCCAGATCCTCCACCATTTAACCTTTGTATGATTCCATTTGATATTTTACATTCAACCGCAACTGCATTATCTGTAATTGCTGCAATAGCTCCCGCATTATCTAAAGTATAGGTATGACCATTTAAATTTATATTTACACCATTAACAAGATTCCAAGTAACTGCACCTGTTTCAGTAACATTTGTAAATAGTACAATTGTATCTCCTGCACTAGCTGCAGCATTAGCTAAAGCTATTGTAGAATAAAAAGTATAAGCACCCGCAGCATCTGCAATACCCCAAACACCTGATCCGCCAGAACCACCTGCTGCATCAATGGTAATTGTATCTGCAGCTGAAGTTAAAGTTATATTAGTACCTGCAACAAGAGATTTGAATTCTAAGTCTACACCAGTCTTCTGTGCAAAGACACCTTCTCCTGCACCCAGATTAGAGGCAGTATTGACTTCACCACTACCCCCCGTTGCATCAATTGTTATATCATCTGCATTATTTGTAACAGTGATGTTAGTACCAGCTTTTATAGTCTTGAGTTCTAGATCAACACCTGTCTTTTGTTTAAAGACTTCACCTGTTCCAGTACCTACATTTGAAGCAGTATTAACCTCACCGGTATCTGTAGCATCTATTCTAACTTCATTGGTGCCGCTATCTGTTAGTGTAATATTAGCACCAGCAACAAGCTTTACTGTATCTGAAGTAGCATCTGAACCTGTAAGAGTTACATCAACATCAGAAGCATTTTGAGCTGATGTAAGATCATATGTTGTATCTGTATCAGTTGCACTGATTTCAACTGATTCATTAGCTCCAGGGTTTAAAGTATTAAATGTAACATTGGTACCTGCTGTTAGCTTTGTATCTAAAAAACCAGGCGTAGTATCTGCAGCTGAAGCTTTAACTAATTCATCAGTTCCACTAGCTCCACTATAGTCTATTTGAACATCTACTTTGTTATTAAGAGTATCATCTGTTACATTAACAGTAGTATTTGTACCATCTATAAAATTTAATCTTGCTGTATCACCAATAATAGTATCATTTTCTAATACATCTATAGTAGCTACATTAGTACTAGGTCCATATCCAGTTGATAATTTTATATCATCAAATGCTACTTCAGTGGGAGCAAATCCTCCTAAATTTGGCCATAAAGTAAAATTAATAAATCCAATGGTAGTATTAGTTCCAAGATTTACAGTAAACAAAGCTGTAGGCATACTAACTAACTGCCATTGACCAACTAAACTAAAATCACAATACTGATCCCATCTTGCAAAACCAAGATAGTCTGCACTTACTGGTGCATTATCTGCATAAGCAAATAAATATCCTCTAGTTTTACCCGCAGCTATTAAATCAACTGTTAAATAAACCCAGAAACTTAATTGAACATAATCTTCCCTACTAACAGGTGTACCTGTAGAAAATCTTATACCTCTAGTATAACCATATCTACCTATATCAGCAAGAACACATTCTGTTCCTTGATATGGAGTAGGTGTTGTTGATGAAAAATCTGCAGTATTATTAGTACCATTAACAGAAGGAGTCCAATCAGGAGATGATCCTTCTCTATAGATGTATTCTGTGGTAATATTAGGTGTAGTAGCTGCAGTTCCAACTAAAATATATTGTACTAAAACTTGATCTTCACCAATTGCAGGAGTTAAAGGTGTTGCTGCAGGAGTACCTTGAACAACAGATACTGTTCCTGTATCATCTGCAACTATTGCATCAAATCTAGGATTAGCTGGGTCACCAACAGCTAGCGTAACTGTAGTAGGTGTAGTATTATATGTAACTCCTGCTACAAGATATTCCAATGCGCTAACATCAAAATCTAATCCTGTACCAGAATAAACAGCTCCTCCGTATATTAATTGATTTCCTCCAGGATTTCCTCCAACTGCAACTAAAGGATTACCAAGTGTACCATCACCTATTATAGTAGAACCATCTGTTGCAACAGTAGTTAGACCGCCTTCTTCATATGCATCTATAATAGTTCCAGCAGCATCTTTATAGTATACTATTTCTGTATCTATATCATAGAAATAGGTACTAACTGGTACTGACGGCCAGTCTGCCGAAGTATCAGTGGTGTGTGTGTAATTTACACCACCTGCCATTTTAGTTGTTACTACTGTTACTGCCATGTCTTATTTACTTTTTTCTTCTAAGAGTTCTCTTAGTAGTTGTTTTTCTTGCTGGAGATTTTCTAGTAATAGTTCTTTTACTAGTCACAGCTCCGCCAAGTTTCATTAAACTATCTGCTTGACTTTTAGCCGCCTTTTTTACATCACGCATCAAAGATGCATCCTTTTTTATCTCCTCAGCTCTTTGTAAAGTTGATAAGGCTGAGTCAACCTCCCATTTTCTCATTTCTGTTTTACTTGGTTTTTTCATAATATATATTTTATATGTAAGTATTACCTTGGTTATCTGCAGTATTTGTTATTGCTTGATTTATATTAACAAGCGGTGTACCCGCAGGATTTTGTTCTGTTTTAAATGTACAATTTGCATAAGCAACATCAACTGCTCCTATACTTTTTATACAACTATACAAATCATTAGACGTATAAAAACTACAATTCATAAAATTTGCCTTAGCTTCAGTATCTAGAACTTGTCTATCAATTAATGCAACATCTCGGAAAGCAGTAAAAGAAGAGTTCATGAAAACAACATCTGTTGTAACTGTATCCTCAGAATGATCTTGATATATTCTGAGTGCTGTTTGATTAGAATCGGCTGATGAATTTGAAATTACAGAACTAGTAATTACTCCTGTAGTTACAACACCTATACCATTAGCGTTTCCTCTACCATAACCTGAGCAATTTTTTATAATACTACCATTCTCCATTAAAATTCCTGAAGCCCCTATTGGTAATGCTTCTGTTGCACCAAAAGTCATACCTACACAAGAATCAGCACTAGAGCGTATTAAATATATTCCATTGCCTAGTTCGCTATAACCAAGTGAATCAAATATATTAAGTACACTTCCTTGAATTCCATTACTTCCTCCTGAATAACCTTTACAATTGTATATATTATATATTGCTGCATTTATACCAATGCCAAGATCAGAGTACCCAATACAATTATATATACCACCAGCTTTTCCTACTGCCGTTGCATTTATACCTATTCCATCTCCTACACCTAAACCTATTGAATCAGTTAAAAATGATAATGCACCGCATGATATACCCATAACAGTGCCTTTACCTTTTATACCTCTTGTGTTACCATCAACCCTACAAGCAACTCCATTATCGTTTGTGAATATCATACCTTCACATGTAATCTTTGAGTTACCACTTTGTATATAAAGAGCTAATGTATCTGTTTCGCCTCCTGCAACTGTAGCACCGCGTCTTTTAACTATTCCATTTGATAGTACACAGCTAGTACCAGAAACTCCATCAACAATTGCACTTATATTAGATGCATCATCTAGTGTATATGTAAAGCCATTAAAATTAACATTAACACCATCTTTTAATCCTACTGTAACTGGACTTGCTTCAAGAACATTAGTATGTAGATATACGGTATCTCCGGAAGAAGCATTATCTAAAGCATCTTGAAATGTATCATAGTATATATCTTTACCTGCAGCATTAGGTATAGACCAAATACCTTCATCTATAACATCAATATCAAACTCAATATAGTCTCCATTCTCTTGTATAGTAAGATCTAAGGACAATGATTTTAATCTTCTAAAGTTAAGTATAGCTTCTCCAGTAACTGGATCCGTAACCTTATCTTTAAAACATCCTGCTTCAGATCCACCTATTGGTACATTCTCTGCATCTACAGATCCTGCAGAAATAAAGTCTGATACTTTAATTAACTTAACGTCTTTATAAGGGACCGGTGATGCTATACCTTCTATCTCAGGTTCTTCATTAATCCCAAGAACTAGTACATCATTAGCTTTAGCTTGATCAACAAACTTTTTCCTTTTAATCAGACTAAGTATATCTGTTAAAATATTCATTTCTTACCAAAATAAGTATTATGAGTTCCGCCTCCTAATTGCATCTTTTTACTACAACCACAATCTTTACCTTTCATGTATTTATTATTAGTTGCGCCAGGCATGGTCATATCTAAACGTCCTTGTAGTGAAGTAAGCAATGATGGCTGACCTCCTGCTCTATAATATTTTTTATTTGCCATAATTTATTGTTATTGTAGTTATTAATAAATATAATCTAACTGTTGTATAATCATACTGTTCATCTGGTCTAATCCAGTCCCATCCTAAAGCAAGCCGATCATGCGGCAAGTGAAAAGCAATTTCAATTAAAGGTATTTCTTCCATCTACTCTTCATTTTTATTATATGAAGAAGTAGCATCACAATAATAAATGCTACTAATCCTAATATCTTCATTTCCCCTGTCCTCTATATTTCTTCTTGTAGTACTTACTACCTTTAGATCTAGAGGTTTTGCTTTTAGCATGAACACCCGGTTTACTCTTTTTCTTTTTTTCTGAATAGACCTTTACGTTTAGTCTCATTATTTACAACATTTGTATTTTTAACCTTCTCAATAGATCTACCACCAAAGTATGCTCCAATAACAGTGAGCAATGTAATCTCTAATAGATTAATCCATTTATCCTCTACTTTAAAATCAATAAATCCTGCATCAATAAATACCAAAATCATAGTGCATAAAACTAAAAAGATCAGAACCATAGGTCTGACATTTTTAGATAACCATGAATCAGAGTTCATATCTGCTTTCCAACGCTCGGTTACATTCTCTTGAACAACAGCTTCACTATCCAGAAGCATTTTCTGCATAGCATTCTTGAGAGTCATTCGTTCTTCTTTAGAAGTAACTACCTCATCAATAATACTATCAGCCTTACCAAGAAGGCCGCCAAATAATTTTGTTACCCAAGGAGCTGCCATAATTATTTATTTTTACTTTTCATTGCTTTTTTAGATCCATATGTAATTTTACCATCAGCAGCATTTCCATTGTCAAAATCATATCCTGTAGAACCACCGTTTTCCATCATTGATCTACGTGCCATCTCTCTTCCATACATAGCTTTATCATTAAAGTAACCCATAGGATTACCTACATAGTTAGAAGCATTTGGTGCTTTCATTGCTCCACCTTTCCCCATTAAACCAAGAGATTTTAAGGTACTTTTAGCTGCAGACTTCGCTCCTTTATATAAAGGGTTTTTTGCAACTGAAGGATATTTTTTTTCAATTGCATCATCTACTGACTTTGCTTTATTTACAGCTTTTTTTGCTGTTTTTTTTATAGGGTCTTTAGCTCCACCTTTCTGCATTGTTTTTTTATCAGATGCTTTAATAGGTCTTTTACTACTATAACCTCCACCATTTTGGTATTTTATACCGGCTTTTTTCATATTATAAGGCATAATTTCTAAGTTTTAATTGTTACTATCTTCTTCTAGTTTGCTTTGTTGTAGTTGTTGCACCTTTACGTTTTTGCATTCTACTTTGCACTTTAGCTCCTCTTTTTTGAGATACACGTTTATTAGAAGTCTTACTACTTACAGTTTGTTTCATAGGTCCTGAACCACGAGTTACAGTCTTAGTTTTACGCACACTAGACTTAGCCATAGGATTCATTGGATTGTTAATAGACTTTGTCTTAGTAACAGTTTTATTACCTCTTTTCTTAGTAACTGTTTTTGTAGTTGTAGGAGTTCCCCCTACAGTTCCTCTAGCTGGCTTTACAGTATTAACTTTTACTGTTCTTCTTTTTGATTTAGGTTTACCAACCGCACCACCTCTTTGTTTCATAGTGGGTTTTTTTTTCATCATTTTCTGCATGATTTTAACTTTTAATTTATTATTTGTTTAACTTTCTAAGAGTTAAAGCAAATCTGGCCCTTTGTGCGGTTTTGCTATTTCCTCCTTTAGCTTTTTCTCGTAGCCAAGACACTTTAATAGTACCATCTTTCTTTACAGCTCCTGCTCTTTTTGCAGTTGCAGTTAAAGATCCTGGTTTTTTAATTGCCTTTTTTATGTTTAGCTTTTTTTGCTTGGCCATTCTTATTAATTTTTTTTCCTTTTAATGCGTCTATTACATCATCCATTTCATCTGCTGCTTTTTCAGCTCTAGCTTTAATTTCTTTAGTAACTGCCGCAGCTCTTTCATCAATGGTAGTTTTAGACCAAGCCCATTGCCAAGCCATACCTAACCATAGAAAAATGTTCTGAAGTGATATAGTCCATATCACTTTAAATATTAATTTAATAACTTTCATAGTTGTAATTTTATGCTGGGACATAAATATTCCCATGCTACTATATAAGATAAGAAAAAATACTAATATAACAAAGACTATCATATCATTTATACATTACGGAGCCTTTCATTTTCTTTCTCAAGAAATGCAACTTTAGTTCTAAGCACTCCTACTTCTTCTGTTAATAATAAGATCTGTTCACGCATCTCATCTTTTTCATCAGAACTATCATTTAATAACTTTTCAAGATTCCTAACACGTTCTCTCAGGTCATCTCTGTACATATTTTGATCAGTCTTTTCTCCTTTCATTAGTTCTGATTTTAATTTCATTCTTGTTTCATAAAACTTCCATGCCCCTGCTGAGAAGAGTACAGTAATTAATGTAACTATTGCTGTTGTTATATTATCCATTTTTAAAAGATCTATAGTAATGATTTGTAATTCTTTTTAAATTGAAGAAGGCACTAAAGCAAATTACAGCCCAGCCCCAATGGGTGGGGCAAACAAAATCTCCTTTGATTAAATACATTAAAACAACAGTTGTTGAAAATAAAAAAGTGCTAAAAGCTAAAGTCTTCCTTGTCTTTAGAGAATGATAACAAACTGAATATAATCCGCAGAATCCTATTATAATTGAGGGTATAACTAAAAATAAATTTAACCCATGTTCTGCTGTATATATTATAGGAAATAATATAAACCATATGATCCCCTGCATAATTTCTGTAGGTTCAGAATCATAATAAGCCAAAATATTTTTTATTTTTGAAAACACTTTTCAATAAGATAGAAATAAAATTCAGTACTACCACTTAGTACTCTATACTATAATATACAAAAATCATTGGAATTTTTGTAGTTTAAATTATATAACTTTAAATTTTATTACATGAAAAAAAACTCTTTCCACTTGGTATTATTACCACAAGAACCTCTTATAGGCATTGGTTTAATTAACTCGCATACTGTAGGAGAAAATGAACAAATTTACAATTTACATGGTTTAGAAATTGGATTATTATTTTTTAGATTCTCTTTTATGAGAATTGGATCACTTGTCACTTGATAATAATCTATATTTTTCTTAAATTAAGTATATGAGAGTTGCAAAAACTAACACACCATTATTTCTTGACGTAACTCAAATAAAAATCAATTATTAATAACAAAAAATTATTTAAATGGAATTAAGCAACAAAATTCTTAGTGACATTACTGTCCACATGAAATACGCCCGGTACATCCCCGAACTCAATAGAAGAGAAACCTGGCAAGAACTTGTAACTAGAAATAAGGATATGCATATTAAAAAATATCCTGAGTTAAAGAGTGAGATTGAAGAAACTTACAAGTTTGTATATGATAAAAAAGTATTACCATCTATGAGATCAATGCAATTTGGTGGAAAACCAATTGAGATATCTCCTAATAGAATATATAACTGTGCTTATTTACCTATTGATAACCGTGAGTCCTTTAGTGAAATTATGTTCTTACTATTGGGCGGCACCGGTGTAGGATATTCAGTACAGAAGCATCATGTAGCAAAGCTACCTCCTATTAATAAACCTTATGTAAAACGCAAAAGAAGATTTTTAATTGGTGATTCAATTGAAGGTTGGGCAGATGCTATCAAAGTTTTAATGAAGTCTTATTTAAATGGTAAAAGTTCTCGTATAGAGTTTGATTACTCTGACATTAGACCAAAAGGTGCTAGACTTATAACATCTGGTGGTAAAGCTCCAGGTCCTCAGCCTTTAAAAGAATGCATTGTTAAAGTAACAGGTATTCTAGATGCAAAAGAGGATGGTGATCAGCTTACTACATTAGAAGTTCATGATATTGTTTGTCATATTGCAGATGCAGTATTAGCAGGTGGTATCCGCAGAGCTGCGCTTATATCTTTATTTTCAGCAGATGATGATGATATGATTGCATCTAAGTCCGGTGACTGGTGGGAACTTAATCCACAAAGAGGTAGAGCTAATAACTCCGCTGTCTTAATGAGACATAAGATTACAAAAAAGTTCTTCATGAAGTTGTGGGACCGTGTAGAAAAGAGTGGAGCTGGTGAGCCAGGTATCTACTTTAATAATGACAAAGATTGGGGAACCAACCCTTGTTGTGAAATTGCACTGCGTCCATATCAGTTCTGTAACTTATGTGAAGTCAATGTATCTAATATTAAATCTCAAGAAGATTTAAATGCTAGAGTTAAAGCTGCAGCTTTCATTGGAACTTTACAAGCAGGATATACAGATTTTCATTATCTAAGAGATATCTGGAGAGAAACAACTGAAAAAGATGCGCTGATTGGTGTATCAATGACAGGAATTGGATCTGGATCTGTTTTAGGTTATGATATGTCTGCGGCTGCTGAAGTTGTAAAAAATGAAAATACAAGAGTTGCAAAGTTGATTGGCATTAATAAATCAGCTAGAACAACTACTGTAAAACCTGCAGGTACAACTTCTCTTACATTAGGTACAAGTTCAGGAATACATGCATGGCATAATGATTACTATATCCGTACTCTTAGAGTAGGTAAGAGTGAAGCCATATATAATTATCTTTCTAAGAACATCCCGGAGTTGGTTGAAGATGAATACTTTAGCCCTCACACTACCGCTGTAATTAGTGTTCCTCAAAAAGCACCAGAAGGGGCTATTATGAGAACAGAATCACCATTTGCTCTTTTAGAAAGAGTTAAGCGTGTAGCTACAGAGTGGATTAAACCAGGTCACAGAAATGGTTCTAATTCACATAATGTATCTGCAACTATCTCTTTAAAAGAAGATGAATGGGAGCTAGCTGGCCAGTGGATGTGGGACAATAGAGAATTCTACAACGGACTATCAGTATTACCATATAATGGTGGTACATATAAACAAGCACCGTTTCAAGATATTACAGAAGATAAATACAATGAGATGTTAACGTATCTTAAAGAAGTTGATTTATCTAAAGTAACTGAGGAAACAGATGAAACAAATCTTACAGGTGAACTAGCATGTGCTGGAGGAGCCTGTGAAATCCAGTAAACATGTGTTGGATTGAGAAGCTTTATTATGGGTTTCCAATATAGTCAGGTGTTACACTGGCAAAGGTAGAGGACGTAAAGCCGTGCAGGTTGAAGCCCTGGACTCTACCTTTATTACACCCATAGCTCAGCTGGATAGAGCATCTGCCTTCTAAGCAGACGGTCAAAGGTTCGAATCCTTTTGGGTGTACTACATAGCTACATATATAAAAGGTACAGAGTGGTGTCTGTACCATCTGGAGAGAGAAAGAAAGGGGGATGTAATGTCCCCCTATTCTTTTATTTAATAAAGAAGTTTGTCATATCATTGTAGCTTTGCCATTTCTTATAAGTATATAAAAGAGGGACGGCATCTTGCCATTGCTTCCATAACTTAAGTGTACCAGCTCTTGATCCTCTTTGATAAACCACGTCACTGTCTGCCCAAAATTCATTTTTATTTTGAGTAATGGCATGCCATGGTGTAATAATACTTGAAGTCAATGCTTCTCCAAGTTCACCCATTGTTCTTGTAGATGCAATAGGTGACTTTAACATTTGATATTGTTGCGTTGTACCTACTAATGGAACAAATAATATAAGTTCTTTATATGTTCTATCTGCTTGATACATTGCTATGTTTTTAAATTTCTTAAGTAACGGATTATCCTCATCATCATCACCTGCCCAAGCATTTCTCATAAGTTCTGCTATAGCAAATGTTAAGAACATAAAACCTATCTCACCTAAACTTCTATAAAAACCTTGAAGTTTATTTAATGCTCTTTGGTTATCTTGATAATCACCATCTTTTAAATAACCATTATCTTCTAAGAATCCGGCAGCATACTGATTAAATTTAAAATTACCTTTAGCTATTTGACCGGATGCATAACCCATCATTTTCCAGAAAGATTTATATCTTCCTTCCATCCAACCTAAGTTTTCATCAAAGTACTCCGTCTTAAATCTAGCTCTCATAGCAGGTGCAACCCACTTGTGAAACTGGAATACAAGTTTACCTACAGTACTAGATTGCATTACTACTCTATCTTCATATGCGTAGTTACCATGAATTTGTTTGTTTACTTCACGGATTTCATTTCTTAATTGATATCTATACTGATCATTATACTCACCAATTTCTCTAATTAATTTTGGATTACCGTCAGCATCAAGATTTTTTTCATCTACCTTAACTATAGTTTTAAAACCTTCTTTTAACTTTAGGGTTTTAGTTTTTGCATCAAACTCATGCGCATCATATAATGATAAGATTTCACCAGTATCCTCATTTTTTATATAAGTATCTATAACCATGGCCATACCTACCTTAGTTTGAACGTTCCATTCTGCAGCATCCTGTAAAACATAACCCCAATCTAGGAATTTTCTAAAGTAAGATTTACCCACTCTATCTATATCTGATCCAGATTCACGTATTTCAGTAAGCTCATCCATCATTCTATATAGTTCTACAAAAGCCTCGTATTTACTTGTTGCTTGTTCCGGATCATAGTCAGCTTTATTTGTAAGTTTACTTGCAGATGAAGATAATCTATGAATCATATCTGGAAGAGCACGTTTATTCCATTCAGCTGTAGCTCTTAAATATGATTTGCCTGAATAGAATCTACCACCTATTGCTTCAATGTTATCATTGACCCGGCCCAGGACATAGTTATTAAAGTTACCAAATGGGTTAAATGCAACATAAGATAGTGATGATAACTGAATAAGTCCATCAGAGACTTTTTCCCAAAAACCTTTTGTTATCTGATCATTATCGTAGAATACCATATTCATCCATTTTCTAGCACGCCTTAATGTATTAGATTCTGAACCTTTTATTGATGGCTTCTCTTCAAATCCAAGTTTAGTTTTTATACCTTTCTTTAATCTACTATCTGAAGTAGTATATTCTCTTTTTTCTAGTTGGTGTAAGAATGCTTTCATTGTATCTTCCACACTACTCATGGTTTCATAGTGTTCTGCCATTGCGGCAAACTTTAATAAACCATTACCCATATCTCTATTAACTTCTCCTTTAGTAGGCTTATTTTCTATAGATGCTCTTGTTGATTGAAGTTCGGACAACTTTGCTTTATATGGATCATACTTTATCTTACCGTCTGTACGGTCTTGTTTTAAAGCCTCTATTTCTAAATCAATTGCCTCAAGTGCTTCATCAGTTCTAGGACTACCTGTGTAGAATATAGGCAATGAATCTACAAGCTGACCCTGCTCATTTGCAAACAAAGTCCTTTGCTGCATAGTTGTCCTAAAAAGATTTTTAATACCGCGGCTTGTTTTACTAAATAACTTTGTCACAATATTTGGTTTTGCTTTCAAGTCTTGCATAAGCCTTCCTCGTACTAATGGAACTTTACCCATCATTTGATCTCTTGTACTTTTTGGTAACTTTGTTAAAAGCTCATTCTCATATAAGTCTCGGAACAACTCGTAAAACTCTTTTCTAGCTAATCCTAATGCTGAAGTATCATTCATGATAGCCTTAAACTTTTCACTTCGCATATCCACTTGTTTACCTCCCACATTGGCAACCATTTTCTTTTTTCTATACTCAGGTCTTACCGTAGGAAATATAACATCGTGTTTAACTAGACCGGTAAAGTTGCCATTTTGATCTCGTACTGCAACAGTTCTAGCTTCTTGTTCAATACCTGTAGTAAAGTATTTAGCCATAAATCTATCATACTCTCTATCACTAACATTAGACTTTCTTTTCCAAAATCCATGTCGTCCACCTGCAACAAAATATTGATACTTCTTTCTTTCATTTTTAAACTCATCTGTATAATAATGATATTGACCATCAACCGGTTCTTCATTTAAACCTATTGTTTCTGCTCTAAAGAAATCAGCAAACTCTTGTTTAGCCTTAGCTAATTCAATGTTATATTCTAAATCTTTAATATCTGCAGATGCCACATCTGTTACATCTCTAAATTGTTTTGGATGACCTTGTGCATCGTATAGCTTATCACGCATTTCTTTCAAAAGATCGTAATATTGTTGACCAATCTCTTGAACGTACCGTCCTGAAAACTCTCCGTCTTTATCCATAACAAGCATAAACTCAAACATTTTTTGAGGATCCTTTTCTGGAGAAAGCTTTTGTAATTTTGCAGCAGCCGCTTTAATTAGCTGCTCTCTATTTTGAATTTTATCTAAAAGCTCTTGTTTTTTAGCTTTGTATATCTTATCCATTATAGCAAGAAGTGTATCTCGTGAAGTAGCCATATCTTCAGTCTGGAAATCAACCATACCTAAATCTTGAGCCATTTTCATAAGATCATCTAACTCTTCTTCTGTCATGTTTTTCTTACTCGTATTCTTTACTGTAGTCCTTACATAATCTTGTATAGCTTTATCAATAATACCTTCTTGGTAAGTATCAAATGTTCCTACGCCAACTAAGTTATTAGCTTTTGTTTGTAAGCTTAATACTAAACTTTTTTGTGTAGAATTTAATTCTGAAGATCCCTTTAAAGTATACAACCCCTGGAAGGTAGACATAAAGTTATTAAAGTTTAATACATAAGATATATACTCAGGCTTTCCATAATTTTTTGGATCTGTTACATATGTTTCAAATTCATTTATTTGCCTAAGAGCATCTCTTAATAAACTTGAAAATATTCTAGATCTAGCTGAAGGTCCTGATCCTAATGCAATATTAATTGCACTAATACCATTTAGCACTTGTTCTTGAAGTTGAGCTGTAGTTTTGTGTCTACCCAAAAACATTTGTTTGTTCAATGTATTTAGAGCATCTTGTTTTTTAACTAAGCCCATTTGATATGTTCTTAGAGCTTGAGTTATTATAGAATACTCCGGGCTACTTTCTACACCTTCTGGCTGTGATTCTTCCTCTGTTAAATCTGATACATTAAATGTAGACTCAGGAGACTCACCCATAGCTTCATCTATTTCAGATTTTCTATCTTGATTTATATTAGATGGAATTAAAGCATTAACATATGGTAGATTTTGAGATAATGGATGTGTATTCCAATCATCAAATTCAAATGTTCCTTTAAACTTTTGCTCTGCACCCTTACCCTTTACATCAACTTTTATATGCATTGTTGAAGTAGCATTCTCTTCTGTTGACATAGTATATCCCATGTTCTCCAGCATCCTCCTATAAAGATTTACCTGCAAATTATGTTGCTGCCTTGTTGAGAGTCTATCTGTTAATCCCTTTTGTTTAAGAAGACTTTCATCTTTTAAATCCCATTCTTTATCATACTGAAGTTTTTTTCCAACAATACTTTGATATTCTTTTAAACCATTCTTAGATGTTTTTAAATCTACTATCTTAAGTGTTCCATCCGGTTTAACTAAAAGTAAATCTATTGTTCCTGCTATTCCAGTAGTATCATCATAAATTGCAACTTGAGGTATAGCAACACTACCATCAGCCTGGAGTATATTCAAATTTTCTTGTAATAGATCATATGCTTTTTCAGCTTGCTCACCAGTCAAAATCTTCATATCTGCTATAGCTTGTTTTTTTGTCAAGCCTGCAGATAAAGAGTTTAATAATGTATCAAAATCATTTCCAAGTTCCGTATTTAACTTATACTTTTCCTGCTGTTCCTTTGTCATCTTACCTTTGATGGATTCTGTTGCACTTACCCAAGGTCTGGTTAAGTTATTTAAATCTCTATAGGTATGAGTTGCTTCATCTAAAACTAAAATAGGATCACCTTGTTTAGATGTAGAAGCTGCAAGTGCTCCAATATTTTGAGGAGAATGTACAGCTGCATGAAAAAGATTTTCTATTATCTGTTTTTGTACTTTATTAGCTGACCCAATGGCGGAGTCATAAGCTACCTTTGCTCCATCTGTAAGATTATATCTTACTTTTCTATCAACTACTTCTTCAATTCTAAATTGAATATCAGATGTGTTTAAAAGTCTAGCAATACTAGACAATGTTGCTGTAGGTTTTATAGATCTGGCAGTAAATGGTTTGCCTGTTAAGTATTCACCTAAGTTTTTAATAATACTCATAAACCAATCTAAGAATTGCTTTACGGCATTCTTGAATGATTTAGTTTCATTTTCAGTAAACTCTTTATTAAAATGTCTAGATAAAGCTTGGGTTACTAATTCTAGTTCTCTATGTTTTTGTGAAAATCCTCTTTCGCTTCTATAAGAATTTTCTATCTCCTGAGCTAATTCAGGAAAGCTTTTTCTTGCTTCCTTTAAAAGATTCTGAAATAACTCTTGATTATCTAGAAATAAACTATCAATAAATGGGTGAAGTATTTCTTCAATGGCAACATCATCTGTCACCCTTCCTTTTATTAATACCGCGGTCCCATCTACATAAAATGATCTAATCTGATCAAATGGGACTTTAGACTTTTGTTTAGTAGGTAAGTTATTATATACCCTTTTAGCATCTGATACAGAAAGCATTTTTACATTTACTTGAGGAAACATTCTCATCAAGTGTCTAACAACTTCTCTAGCATGTGGTGTATCAAAACCTCTACTTGCTGGTATGACATCCTGTGGCGTAAAAACATTTTTTTGAATTTCTATAGCAAGCCCTTTACCTTTAACAGATCTTACTATAGATTCTTTAGGTATATTATTTATACGTAAGTAATTATATAATCTGTTTAAATTATATTGTCTTATGCCCGGATCATATACTCTATTTCTAGATTGTACAACATAGTAGCTTCCTTTAAACTTAGTAAGTATTCCAAGTCTAGTTAAATTTGAATATAAAGATTCAGTAAATTCTTTTGTCTTTAGATTATGAAATGCTTTTTGATCTTTTTCAAATTGCATTGCTTCAGCTACAGTAGGTAAAGCTTCTGTTTTATTTGCATCCTGCCAAGCTGTTATTAAACTATTAGCTCTTATAGGTGAACCCATAGCTTCAGAAACATCTCTAAATTCTGTTAGATTTTTATTTATACATCTTGTTGCCATATTCTAAAAACATTGTTTAAGTTGATCTATAAAGTCATCTATACTTTTATATAGATCTTTTTTACTTTCTTTTTCTAAATCTGCTAAGTTACTAATTCCTACATCTTTTAGTTTTAATTTTTGTGGTAAACTTAAACTATCATAAAATTCTTCTAGTTTTTCCATTCCTTCGTTAGAGCTAATACCTTCATCTGCATTTTCTGCAGGCTCTGTATTAATAGTATCTGTTTCATCTTCTGGATTTATAGAAAAAGAACTTTCAGCAGGAGCATCTTTTAATTCATCTGCAGTTGGCACAGTGCTCTCAACTTTTATTTTACCATCTTCAAAAGTCACATTACCGCTATTCATATCATTCATGTGCTTCTTAATTATACCTTGAGCAAAAGGTTTTGTAAGCCACTCTTCAAAAGTAAATCTATCTTTACCTAATGCTACTGCATATTCATCTTGAAGTTTTTGATCTAACATAGGATCTGTTCCATATGTATAATCTGCTTGTTCTGTGGCTACAATGCCAGGAATAGGTAAATCTATTTTAGCTTCTTCATTTGCAGCAGTAACTCTTTCTTTAACTTTAGCATTAGTATCTCTATCACCAAATATAAATCCAACTGGTGTTTGTGCAGGAGAGCCCATGAGATCTACTTCAATGTACTGGGCAAATGTACCCATTGCTATTGTAGCAGATAAATTTTCACCTATATTTCCATAAGCTGGACCCGCATGTCTAACTAGCTGAAAATATCTAAGTTTACCATCTATTTTTAATGTAACATTTTGAGGAAACATTACTAACGGAACTTCATTTTCTACTTCTTCAATTCTAAATGTTGAACGTATAGCTGCTTCATTTTTACTTACTTTAGATTTTACTTTTTTATCAGCTAACTTTCTTTCTATAAATGCTTGACCTTCTTCAAACTTTGGAGCTGCTGTTATCCCTTTGTATAAATCTACAGTTATGGTAGCTCTATCAAATTGATCACTAACATAAAGAGGTTTAGATTTTGCTTTAGTATTAACTTGTTTCTTTTCAGCTTTTATGTCTTTCTTTTCTAACCCAGTTAATTTATAATTAAAGTTATCCTGCATAGTAGACATTAATTCATCATACAACGTTGGACTAAATTTAGATAATCCATTTAACTCAGCAGAATCAATTTCATTCTGAATAATTATTTCATCATATGCATCACTTAATTCTTTTAGTAACTCAACATCATTATTTAATCTTGAGATCATGTCATTTTCTTCTGTGCCAGAAAAGAAATCAGACTCATTATTAGTTGCATTCTTTTTGATTGTTATTCTAAAAACATTTTCTGCATCTCTTACTCCCTTACTATTTGAACTACCATTTCTAGCATCATTATCAAATATTACAAAAAGTTTATTAGGATTTGCATCTACCCTTTGTTTTGTAAGAGGTCCTGTTGATTGTGTTATTTTAGATTTGCCGTTAAATACCAATGAGCTTGCTATAGATTTTTTAGGCATTAATCTAGCAGTCTTAGGGTGAAGCGTATAATTTTTCAAAAAGTCCATTTTCATATCTCTAAAAGACATTCCAAAAGCCCTCTCTACTTCTGACTCACTCATAGAAGCTAAAGCATCTATTGTAGTTGGCAAAGTATCTAGATACTCGGCAAACATTTCAGGACTTACTGCACTAATTAAACTTTTGTATACAGGCTGAAGGCCGTCTTTAACTATCATATAATTTAATACTCTCATAGTTAAACCTCTTGTTACCGGATCAGCAAACAATTCTCTAAATCCATTTTGCACATCCATCTTTCTAGATTCATTTAATGGAGTTAGAGTATTTGCAGATAACATGCTTATACCTGTTTTATTGCCTGGATCTGTTGCCTTTTCAGGTTTAACAAAGCCATCTAAGAAGTAATTATATCTATCACCATTTAATTCTTTTAGCTGATCATAAACATCTACAATATCCTTTTTACCTTCTTCTGGATATATTAAAGCATTATCTGGGGTCCCCAATATAGTTCTCTCATTTTGAGTTAACCAATGCATATAACCTCTTAAAGTAACATATGAAAGAAGGTCTTTATCTATAGCTGCTCTATCTTCTTTTGTAAGATAGGTCATGTTATCAAACATAGCTTGCAAAATATTTTTGTATGGGACGCTTTCATTTAAGAAAACTTTTGGTAAAAGACTACCTGCAAATTCATCAAATATCTCTAACATTTTTGTTTGCCATCTATCTTTAGTAAACACTTTTCTCATGTCAACTACAGGAACTTGATTTACAGGTAGATCTGCAATTTGTTGATCTGTGTAATCTAATTTTAAATCTTCTCTTGCTTTATTAATTTTATCTAAAGCTGCAGAATCTACACCAAACCCTTTTGCTAAGTTCATTAAATCACCAACAGGTCTTAAGAATTGTGAAATTTTATTAGCCTTTCTAAACTCAACTAGTATAGAATAATCTCTTAAAATCTGTTCTCTAGTTACCAGTTCAGCATTATCTTCTTTGGCTTTATCTAATTTGCTTTTTAATTCTCTTTCGTTTTCAAATTTAATTAGTGGATCTTTAATTGCATCGTATAAACTGTTTTGATTAACAGATGATTTTCCAAATTCTTCAGCATCTGCTAAACCATATTCAGCACCTATAGCTTTTAGCACATCCATTCTTTCTTCAATAAAATCCATTACATTAAATTCACCTATTGCAGCTCTGGATTCTTTTTTATAAGCTTCCCTTATAGTAGGATGATTCATCAGTAATACAGATGTCTTAATAGGAACATTTATTGCAGTCATCATAGTAACAACAGCCAAACCGCTGCGGCTAAGACCAAGCTTAGCAGCAAGTCTTTCCTTAGCGTTATCCGTCATTGCTGTAATTAAAGCAGATATGATATATTGTTTTCTTCTACCTTCTGTACCGTCTTCTAATCTTTCTCTAGTAGAAGCATTTCCATCTTTATCTATATTACCAAATCTATCATATACTTGACCTCCAAACTTTAAAGAGTAACCTAAAACTGGATTTAAGTTTAGACCTTGTTCTTGCATTAGACTTAAAAACAAGTTAGGTAATACAGCAGCACCAATAGACTTTGCTCCTTCTTTATTATTAGCAAAACCTTTCCACTTACCAAATAAATTATTAGCATCTATGTTATCCTCAGCTAAAGCTTCAGCTAACTCTGGAACTTCAGCACTAATTTCTTTCCAAATATCTTTAAGGATTTCCATATCAGCCGCTTCATATGAAACAGCAGTTTGATCTTCGGTTGATGTAGTAACACCAGTGTGACCCATTAAAGCAAACTTTTGATCTAATATCTCATTATTATAACCTGCAGAGAATGGATATCTTCCCGTGTCTTCAGCATATTTATTAAACCCTTTTTTATCTAATGGTAAGTTTAATATTCTTAATGCATTAATTGCATTTCTAGAAAACCCTAGCTCTTTAGCTGCATTGTATTTCTTATCTGATAAACGTCTATCATCTCTATCTTGAGCCTTGGTAGCTGCTTCAGCAAATGTGCTACCTTTCTTTTGAACAGCTTTATTTATAAATCTTACATAGTCTTCAAAGTTATTTTTGTACTCTTTGAACTCTCCGTTCTCTTCATAGTACTCTTTCATTTGAATATATAACTTATCAATATCAAAGTCAGCCCCTGATACCTCAACAAGTTCTCTAGCAGATACTATAGTTGATCCATGGAATACAGGTAAGAAGTCAACAACCTTTATATTAATTGTTGAATGGTTATCCTGAGATGGAATACGTATACCAAACATTTTAGAAACAGAATCTGGTATTAAAGCATTAGATTTTAAATCTATGTTTTCATACACTTCTTTTGAATGCGCAGGCATCATAGACTCTGTATACCGTATACCTGTAAACTCACCTTTAGCATTATACTCTTTCATGTTAGGTCTAAGCCTATCTCTTACTATAATGAACTCACCCTTTTTAAGCTTGCTAACTCGCTGAGCTAGTACATCAAACTTATCATCATTAGATAAATCAAGGACCTCATTACCTTCCATTTGAACATCACCTATAGAATAATTTTGAGCAAAGTCATCAGTTCTTATAATCTCTTGTCTATCTATATAGTTGCTTTCATCTACACTATATATCTTTCTGTATTGTTTAAACCCATAGTCTGAAAGTAATGCTGCAGCAGTACCTGGGATTTTCTCAGCCATTACACTTTTGCTAAAATAACTTAAAAATAACTGCTTAAATTTAGCTTCGGTTATAGGATTATTTAAATCAAAGTTTGGATTACCCTGTTCATCAAATGAGAAAAACTCTAGCAACTGAGATGAAGATTGACTTGCCATTAAGGATGTTCTAGCATATTGTAAGAATGCTAGTAAATCTGGAGTTATCTTATTTGCTTCAATGCTTTCATGCAACTGATCCATTGCATACTCAGGATCTAAGTTAAATACTAAATTTCTTTTATCTAGATATTTTTGCTCAAGCCTATTTGAAACAGATTTATTATAAGCCATTCTAAGCTTACCTACTGTTGTAACTTTACCGTCTATTATAACTTCAACATTATCATTTTGCTCACCAGTTAATAATGTTTTAATCTGAGTTGGATCAACAATCTCAAGCTTATTTGACGGATTTAATACCTGAAGACCCATAAAGTTAGCATCAAGATTCATTACTTGATTCTCAGCAAGAGCGTTTGCATTTCCAACCTCATTAGCAGTAAATTCAACTCTTCTATCCATGTAATCAGTGACTGCCCCAGAAGATTGTTTTTGTACAATTACTTCTCCTGGCTTTATCATTTCATCTATCAGAGTAACATTTTTCTTCATCATCTTAAGAGCAGATAATGGAGCAACCATTGCAACAGTATCAACACCTTGATCAAGCTGATCTTGTTCATATTGTTCCATCTTAACTCTCATATTATGAAGTTCTTCACGTCCGGGTTTTGCAACCCAGTTTCCGTTTTTATCCTTCATAGATGTCATTGCCTTACTAAGAGGTATTATTGAGAATTTATCAAATACTTTACCGTCACCATAAACAAGCTTTTTAGAGTTTAACATTTCTTGTTTCTTGGCAGCCCCTGCTGCACCAAAAATTTCTTCAGTTGAAATATCTTCACCTGCTTCAATCTTATCTAAAAGTTTTGCTTGTGTTGGTGTTAACTTACCAAACCCAAAGAACATATATCTAAATGCTTTAACTGTCATCCAGTTTTGAGCATCTGATTGTTCTATCTCTTCATTAGTATATATTGATGTTCCAATTGGATCTGTTACAGCAAACATTGATATTCTCTGTAATGGATTTTTAACCCCATGCTCTGGTGAAGCAATTCTACTTGCTGCACTATAGTAGGCAGCATTTTGCATCTTAGCTCTCTTAACTGCATCTATTGCATCTTTAAGAGACATTGCTTGATCACCTAACAAGATATCATTCATTGCCGAAGTATTAATCCAGTCATTGATAAATATCTGTTTTAAGTTGTGAGTATAGTTAGACTTAAGATTTAACTTATTATTTGCTATATCAAATTGAGCTGAATCACCAGTAGAGCTTTCTGTTCTTGAAAGACCTTCTGTTAAAAACTTAGGTACATCCAATCTCTTTTTTGTTTGACCGCCTTCCTCATATGTAACAGTAAACTCATTGTTAATCTCTCTGTTAAATTCAGAAAACTCTTCGTCCACTCTTCTTTTTATAAAGTCTTGTAAGTCTTTTCTAGTCTTACCAAGAATTTTTAAAGCATCATCTAAGCTTAAATCTTTTGGTTCGGCAGATTCAGCATTCTCTTTTAAAACTCTTGCTATCTCTGTTGCATAGTTAGTTTCATCAGCATAAAGTATATCTCTGATATTTGATGCTGTAGTATAGTCTTCTTGTTCTATAGCTTCATCAAGCTGAGCCTGAAGTTCAGCTGTACTCATTTCATTAACATCTCCATCAACTATCTCATATACATAAGCTTCAGTTTTACCAAGAAGCCAATCTCTTAGTGCAGTTGATTCAACATAATAATCTTGAGCCCCAATGCTAACTACATGTTTATGTGATTCAGTTTTTGTTTCAGATATAGCAGCTCCTAATTTATCCTGAACTTCTAAGAATGTAAGATTTCCTACATTTCTGTTACCTAATAGCTTTACTTTATGGAATGAAGAAGTATCATCTTTAACTTGTTGAAACTTAGTTCTTTTAGATCCTTTTTTAACAGGTACTTCTTCTCCAATACCAAGCTCCATATTTGCAACTTCTCCTTCAGCAACAAATCCAATTGCTTTAGCTGCCTTATCACTTTTAATAAATAATCTTTGAGATCCTTCTCTTATTCTACTAACAGTTCCTGAACTATCTAATGAAGATCGTGTTTCAATAGAAGTATTTATTGCCTTTTCTACTGGAGTTAATACAAGTCTATTATTATGGAATGAATAAGCTCTTCCACTTGAATCTGGGTTTTGACCTTTTTTATCTGCATTATAGCCAGGAATAAGTTCTTTGGTTTTAGTCTCAGGATTTAATTCACGTTTAATTCTATTAAACTCAGCAGTTATATTATCTAAGTATGCATTAACAGCAACATCTGTAATTTCAGCATCACCTTTTTTATTTTCTTGGACAGCCTTTATTACAGGAAGTCCTACCATATCTCCTGTATTAGATGCTTCAATAACTCTAAGTAACACCGGAGCTAATGCTACCATATCTTTTTGACCCTCTGGAATTACACCATTTTGTATCTTACCAGACTTTGGATTAACTCCAGCTATATATGCATTTAATAGTGCAGTTAAGAATTGTTTTGGATTATAGTCACCATAGACAACACCTTCTTCATTTCTATCAAACTTCTCAATTACACCTCCATCAGAATCTTTTTCAATTCCCGCACTAGATTTACTACCTGAAATTCTAGTAACTTTTAAAAGACCTTCTTTAGACATTTGCACAAATGCCGGATTGTTTAATAAATAATTACTAGCAAGATATGGGTCTTGATCAATTAAGTCTTGCAATGCTTGGGCATTATTATCTACATCATTTAATGATGCAATTTTCTTTAAATGGAAAGTTGGTAATTGATGAGCATAAACTAAATCTCCATTTGGATTCTTAAATACAGATGATCCAACAGTCTCATCAAACATTGCATTACCTAAACCAAGTTTACGCAATCTATTATATACACCTTCCTCTTCAGATTGAGCCATTAAATCATTACCGGCATCAAACTGTTCTTTCATGTAAACAATATCATCCCACTGAATATTAATTACATCTTTCTTAGAACTTAAAAGTTGTCGTTGGAATTTTGTAGGATTTGCTATGTTAGTGGCAATACTATATTGTATATAATCCGGATGCAATCTAATTCCAAGAGTTTCTTCTAAAGTTTGAGATACCTCTTTTGCTATTTCATTTAACTTTTTATTTGTAATAGACTTTATTGGATCTTTTGGATTTAAGTAGTTTAATAATAAATCCAATTTATCAGATGCATTTTCTTTAAGCGTTGGATCTTGGATATAACGTCTTCTTAAAGATTTGTATGCTGTTTCCCATTTTTCAACTTGGGTATGTGCATCATCTCTATTTGCAGCAGAATATGATATAGTTCTACCATCCTTAGTATCTGTATGCAAGAATAAGTAATCAACTTTAAAGTTTTCAAATCCTTTTAATACTGCTTGGAATAATAGATTATCTTCAGTTACTCCAGGAAGCATTCCATCTTCTAACTGATCTTCCCAAACTAAACCTAAATCATTAAATAATTTTTCTTGTACAGCTTTTGTTTGCGGATTGTTCTGAGAAAATATATAAAGTTGTTGTAATATTCTCACAGGATCTGTTAAACCAGCTGCAGCTTTTAAGAAACCTGAATACGCTGATCCAAAATCAACAGGAACAATTATACGTTCTCCAGTTTCTTCATCTAAATACTCATTACCAAACTCATCTTTTTCAGATAATGTTGTAGTACCAATATACTTTCTTAAGAAAGAAGATAATGATCTAAAGCCTCCAGTTTGAGATGCATCTTTGTCATACTGTTCTGTAGTTCTAAGACCATATTCCATTTCATTCTCAGAATCAAGATCATCAACTAAATCTAACTTTATATCATATAATGCTAATTCTTCTATAACAGATTCTGCAATATCTTTTTCAAAAAGCATAAAAGCATCTGTTATATTTTGCAGATTTGTTAGTTGTTCTGTAGAAGCATTTAAATACTGAGCATTATCTATATCATATAGTTGGAAATATTTTTCCATAGAATCATCCACCGCATCAATAATATCAAAGTTTGGATCTTGATTTTCCATTTCCATTTTTACTACTCTTGCAGCAATACCAGAAACTATAGCTCTACCCATTTTATTAGGAAGGTTTCTATATATCTTAGTTCCATTTTCTAGTGTTTGTTCTTTATATCTAAGTAACTTACTAGCGTCTGTAGTAATACCTTGAAATGCCGCATCAGTAAAAGGATTTGAGGCTGCTTCAGCCGTTTTAAATTTTCCTGCGCTAATATCTTCATATAGCATTTTAAGTTGATTTCCATTGAAACGCCCAAGTACATTTCTAATCCACTCAAGTATTTTATTAAATAAAGACTTGATCCAAGAATTTGTTTTTGTTTTTGTTGGACTTTGTTTGAATGTTTCAAATTCGTCAGCCATATACTCTTCCAAGTATTCTTTTTCCAAACTTTCCTGACTCCAGTTTTCATACTTACTAATATCCCCATTTCTTAAAGCTTCAATCTCTTCTTTTAAGTTCTTACCTTCTGCACGTAATTTAGCCCGCACCTCTTTACTAGCTAGCTTATAGTATTCGGTTTGCTGTTCTTTTGTTAATAATAATCTAAACACTGCATGGAAAGCTTCGTGATATGCATACTTAGATGTTGCACCAACATATAACTTTCCTCCTATTTTTTCCTTACCTGCTATTTTCTGAAGAGCCATTACAAAAGCACCAACTCTCTCTCCACCAGATTTCATATTATCACCAAGTCTTCTTATATCTTCTATGGTAATAAAGTCTGGAAGGTTAGCTTGAGCCCATGTCAAGAACTCATCAATATGACGAATATCCTCTATAGTTAGATTATCTGAAATTTTATTTGCAGATAGCTTTTCTTGAATCTCAGCTTTTTGTTTTTCAAGTTTTTTAATTGTAGAATCAGAACTCCATTTCTTAATGATCTCACTATTCTTTAGTTTTCCGGCAAAGTCTTTGCGGATCTTATCTTTTCTTGCTTCTATCTTAGATTCTACATCCTGCAATTGTTTAACTAAAGAAGCATGATCTTGTTGATCATCTGTTGTTTCAGGACTTGCAGTATTAGATTTATTCTGATTTGTATTTTTAAAGTTTGCAGCTAGAATATTAATCATTCCAGATACCATGTTGTTATTCATAACAATAAGCTCTCTATTAGTAAGCTTTTCATTAGCCGCAACTCTTTGAGCAAGATAATTTTTCTGCTCTCTTGTTAAATCTGCAAAATCTTTTTCTCTTAATTTATCAAAGTCTTCTTTACTTAACTCTTCTAAACTAGCAACCTCATCTTTAATTTCATCTAAAGATTCAGTGGTTGTAGTCATTGTAGGACCGGTTTCCGTACCATATGGTGTTGTAGGAGTAAATGTACCTGATGTAGTTTGTGAAACTATAGGTACAGACTTTGTATTTTCTGCAGTAACTCCATCTATAGTTGCTATCAATTTAGATGCCTCTCTTACATTAGGTGCTATTTGTGTAGTAACTGCTTCTACAATTTCATCCGTTGTTACATTTTTGTCAAATGAAATTTTAAAAGCATCTTGTTTTAATCCTCCATCTTTTTTAAGATTCTCAAAAAATAGTTTTCTTTTCTCATTAACTGTACCGTCAGCTCTTGTAGCTACCTTTACAGCATCCATATCTTTTAAAGTATCATTATATCTATTAATAAGAGTTTCAATAAACTTTCCTTTATTTTCTTGATCTTTAAACTGTGCTACTTCTTCCGCAGACATTATTATGTTGTGAGACTCTTTTAAGTTTCTATCAAAGACTCTTATAAATACACTGCCTTTTGCACCAACATTAATATCAAAACTATAACCTGGTTTACCCGCAATGTAAAATGTAGGTACACCGTCAATCTCTCCATTATTTAATTCTGTATTATATTGAGAGTTATATTTTAAATCTTTTACTACTTTAGTTTTCTTTGACTTTTTTGATTTATCAACACTAAATTCGGATTCAGTTTGTTCAGCTGAAGTATCTTCCAGATTATTTTTAGCTGTCTCTACAGCTCTAGATATTAAAGCATCTGCAATAGACCCTTTGCTTTCATCTGATAGTTGATCAGACTTAACTGGGAAATATGTATAAACACCAGATGGACTTTTAACAATCATTACATATCTAGATTCAGCTTGTGCTAATTCATAAAGACCTGGATGTTGTTTATTCATTTCAGCAATGATCTTTTTCTGCACCTTAGTCTTTTCATCCCTTTCAGCATTTGTAATAAATCTAGTTGCTACTTTACCATCTTTACCTTTAATGTTTTCTAATACAACAGTAACTCCATCTACATTTTGAATATTAAGATCTAATACAGATTTATCTCTAGGATCTGAATTAAAGTCTCTTTTACCAGCTGTAGCAAAGAAATTTACACCACCAATATTTTTAAGTGATAGTTTAACAGTAGCGGAGTCTCCCATTTTCTCAGCTATTGCATTCATTATTGTATATTGAACAGCAAAGTTTTGTTGTATATCTGATGCAGCTTGATCAGTTGTGCCATATACATTAAATAAATCTGATACCTGTTCTGCAGTTATAGACAAAGGATCTATCATTTGACCACTCTTATCAAATAGTGCAACTTGATTGTTAGGTATATACCCCAAAGTACCATTATCAAGAATGGGTAAATCTATTTTCTCTAGCTCAGCATTCATCTTGTCCGCTAATGCTTTAGGTAAAACTAACTTAATATTATACGGAGCTTTTACCTTATTTATAAATGGGTTCTTTTCTTTATCTTGGTATTTAAAAGAACCAAGATCTGTTCCCGCATCTTCATTCTTTGTTATCTCTACTTCTATCTGGTTTAATTCTTTAGGAGTAAGATTCTTAATAACATAATCTAACTGCCTTCTTCCTATTTCCGGATCATCTGCAAAGTCAGTACCTCTATTTCTTTGGTGTGGTATAATTGCCGTAGCCTCATCAACTCTAAGTTTTGAAACATTTTTTGGAAGCTTTGCCGCACCAGCATTTATTTCTTCTTCTATAAATCTTTTACCAAACTGGCCTTCTTTTAATTTAGTTGCTTTTCTGATTTTATCTTTAGGGCTATATTTAGCCTGGTCAGTTTCTTCTATAACAAGAAGGTTTCCATACTTTTCTACAGTAGCTGGATTAGATAATATAACATACCACTTCTTTGTTTTCTTGTCTTGAACTCTTTGACCATATACTAAAGTTTGACCATCAAATTCAAATGAGTCATATCTAGGAACATAGTTAGATAACTTACGTCTAGCCTCTAGCGCTTTTGCTTTACTTGTAAAACCATCTACATTTAAAGGATCTAAACCTGCAGCAATAAATATTTCTTCAGGAATTAATTCTCCAGCCTTATCTAATAAAGTATAAAACTTTGTTGTCTGCTTTGTTTCAGGATCAACAACCAAACTTTCTTGTATATCTACAGTAGCACCTGCATCTCTTCCTTCAACTTTAGTATCTTCTGGAGTAACGCCTTGTTCTTGTTGTGCTCCGGCAAATAATTCAAATGATACACCACCTGGTAAACTTGAGCTTTCTTCTAAAACTTTAAATACTAAATCATTAGTTTTCTGAAGTTTCATCCACTGCAAAAATCCTTGATCTGAATCAAATCTTTTTTGTCTAGCTTCTGGCTCTATACCTTTCAGTGTTTGAAACCACATCTTTTTTAATGCAGTATAAGCTCTTATTATATCTTGCGCTTTAGTATCATTAATCCATTGATTAAACTCAGGAATTTTTTTAGCGTTTAATGATACCATCATAGCTCTATACTTATCATATTCTTTTTTAAGAATCATGTCTAGTACAGGAGAGTCTTCTTTTGATTTACCATAAACTTTAGACTCTGGGCCCTCTATACCCGCTTCTTGTAAAGCTTCACTTACACTTTCTTCTCTACCTTGAGATGTTTCAGCTTTTTCTTTTGCAGCTTTAGCTCTAGCATCTGCTTCTTTTTTTAATGCAGCATTTGCTGTATTAGCATAAGTATCAACAGCGGATTGTATTTTAGCATATAGCTTTGGATCATCTGCAGGATTAACTCTACCTTTATCATTATAAAAATCTTCTAGGTATTGAGGATCACCAGTAGACCCGAATTTTAACATGCTTTCTTGATCTATATATACACCTAAATTTGCAAGTGCATTTAGAAGATGATTAATTTCTTCTTTATTAATGAATTTATCAATAGACTGCTCAAATAAATCCATTCTATTTTCATATGATGTTTTAAAGAATAACATCCCTCTTCTAATCATATCATCTAAGTACTCAGGATCTGTCATGACTCTTAAAGATTTGTCATAAACTTTTTGTCTAACACTTAAATGATTGTGATCTATGATTTTAGTAACTGCATCTTTTAATAACTCATTGTTTACAAATGAATTTTTAGTTTTAGCTAGACCATCTAAATAAGAACCTACAACTGACATCAGTTTATTCATTTTTCTTCTGTCAAATGTGCCATCTTTCTTTAAATTTTCTTTAGCATACAATACATCTGCTATCTTCTGAAGAGCATCTAACTTTTTTTCTTTTGCTTTCTTAGCTCGTTTTGTTCCTACTTGATCACCTATTAATGCTATTTCTCCCTTTAACGCATCTATTTCATCCGTTAATGTATCCTTATTAAGAAGAACTGTTAAATCATTTGCAGCTATATCTTTCAATACTGGATCAGAAGCCAGCTTTTCATATATAGCCTCCGTTCTTTCAGCAGCTCTTGTAAATCCATCTTTAGTAAATAAGTATAATAGTCTAGCAGTTTTTTGAGCTTGATATCTAAATTGTTCATCAAAGTATTCTCTAGATCCCATTTCATATTTACTTGGATCTGCTGTTACTTTAATTTTATCATTGTTTTCTTTAAACCACTCTTCTGTTTTATTTAACTCATTTATTTGATTTTGAATATCTGATCTTAACTTTCCTGATTTTGCTCTAGATGCTTCAGAAGGAAATGCTTCTGCTAATTCTTGATCTGTGAGCTCAAGATAGTCTTCAAGTTGTTCTCTAAAGAAATCTTGTTTGCCTGCGGAAAAGACATACTCCATGTACATAAGCTTAGCATAATCTTTGCTATCTTCAAATTCCATTCTGCTGTCATTCTGTTGAGCTTCACTCATAGAACGCCCAGCTTCATTTTGTGCAACAAAGCTCATTTTATCTGAACCAAAGAAGCTAGTTGGATCTGATGCTATTTCATTACCAACATAGTTCATGGCATTTTTCATCATCTTTCTTGCCTTTGCTACTCTTTCTTTTTGTGCTTTCCAAGCTTCTTTGTTAGCTGTCATTTGATAAAGAGCAGGCATACCTTGGAATATTAGTTTTTGCGGACCGCCAACTAAACCACCCATAAAGAAACCTGATGCAAATGTTTCAAGACCTTGACCGCCAAACTGTTCGCCTATTCCTATTGCAGCTGAACTTTTAAATAACTCATATCCTCCTGCCATTGGATCAAGTGCCATAGATGTATAGTAATCTTTTACTCCTGCAGATACAGCTTCCTGATAAACTTCTTGTAAACCTTCTGATACATTGGCCGCAGCATATCTTAACGCTGCAGCGCCAGCCATTGTAGCGCCACCTCTTAAACCAGCAGATTTAATTGTTTGATAACCTCTTTTCCAATTTAAAAAGCTATCCCCTATTTCATCATATATATCTTTTTGAACCTGTCTTTTTCCTGCTTGCTTAACTCCCTTTTTAACACCTTCTTCTGCAGTTTCTTTTGCAATTTTAGTTGCAGCTTTACCTCTGATGATTCTACCACCCGCACCTTCAATTGCTTCTCTAGCTACTTGATTAATACTTCTTTTAAATCCTCCAAATGCATTTCCTAATAACAATTGGTTAGATAAATATATAACTGGCGTATTAAACCAAGCTGTTGTTAGTGCTGCAGCTTTAGCTTTATTATTTACATTCTCTAATTGATCTGGCGTAAGATCACCAAGGCCTTTTAAGAAATTATCTCTTTTTGCAATTTGGAATTCTCTTTGCCATTGCTCTTTATATACAGAGCCTCCTTCCATTCTACCTTCTGATAAAGCAAAGTTCATTGATCTCATATCTCTATAAACTCCACCTACTTTTTTAGAAAACTTCATCATTCCATGAATGTTTTCTCCGGCTTTTTTCATGCTATTTAATTCCTTAAATGCACGCATTGTTTCAGGAGCTAAAACATTTCCTAAGAATTTACCCGTACCTCTTACTGCACCCCAAGCATCTCTAACTCTATCTATCTTTTTAAAGCCTTGTACAAAATGTCTTGTTGCATTAAATGCTTTACCAACTTTAAAACTTTGACCTATTGATCTAAAAGCTGTAGCAAGCTTTTTCATATTAAATGCCGTTCTAGCTGTAGCAGCTGCACCAAGAGCAACACCACCAGCACCACCTGCAGGAGCAGTAACTACTGCAGCTGCTGCGGTAGCTCCCCACATTACAAGTTCTTCAAGAGCAATAGAACCAATAATACCTAAAGTATAACCTGAGTTTAATACAAAGTTATTAAAGCCACCGCCAAAACCACCTCTACTAGAACTACCTATTCTTACAGCATCTTCATATTCAATAGCAGACTTAAGATCCATAGGAGCATCAATATCAAAAAGACTTCTATAAGAACTTGCAAAACCAGTTCCCATAAGTTTTGTTAGTTGAGAACCCATTCTCCCCATATCCTCCCATATAGAACTATTTTGATTATAGAACTCTTCATTATTTCTATAAGCATGAAAACCCAATCTATCAAATGCAGGATGAGCATAATATCTATCAAACTGAGTTGCAGCTATTCCTGATATTACGGGATCTTCTATTCTTGTTTCTGTGCTACCAAATGTCTGCTCTTCTTTTACGTGAATAGGTTGCATTGTACTAATATCATCAAACATTCTGATTTTACCTTCCATAGTACTACTATCAGGAGTAGATCCTTGTCTAGCTATATTATAGTCTCCTACTGCGGGTGGAGGTATATTAGAATTTAAATTTGCAGTTGGCACTGGTATAATTTGATTAACTGCCTGAGAAGCATTGTTTAACATTGCTTCATACTCAGGATCCACAGCCTCATCAAAAGCTTGAAGATCTGCGGGAATTTCCAAGTCAGAAATTGTTGTGAATGTAAACTGATCATCTGGCACACCTGCCGGAATATTAGCTACTTCATTATTAAAAATTTTATTTTCTAAATTTGACATACTCTATGAATCAAATGTAAATAATGGTTCTTCTACTACTTTATCAGGATTTGCTTTTTTCCATTTGTCTCTTGCATTAATATTGTCAGAGCCAATCTTTTGCAATTTATATAAATATTGTCTCATATAATAATCAATATCCATTCTGTTTTGTTGACCTAATGGATTACCTTCATTATCCAGCATCATTCTGGTAAACTTAGCTGCATTATAATCTCCAGTTTCACCATTAAATTGCATTACCTCAAAGTTAATATTATACATGCCATTTACATCTTCTGTTATAGAGAATGAACCTCCTGATGGAACAGACTTTTTAAATGAGGCTTCATCACTTGATGCTATTTCAGAAGATACATATGAGAAGTTAAACTCTCCATACTTACGTGGATTTTTATCTTTATTTTTTGGTACCACAATACTTATTACATTACCCATATCTTTTTGACCTTCAAGAATACCTCCCGTTTTTCTTAAGCTAGACATATACTCATCACTAAGTTGAATCTTATATCCTGCATATGGTGAATCTAGTCTATCCCCATCTGAACTCCAACTTGAATAATATGTAACTTTAGCAATTGGGTAATCTCCTTGAGCTTTACTCTCAGTTGTTCTTCTTTTAGTGAGATCCATTATATATTGATCATAAACAAGTTTTCCAAGCCTGTGCTGGTCTGCGTCAAGACCTCCCCATTCACCCTCAGCATTTAATATTTCCTCATCATCATCTTGTTTGAATTCTCCTTTTTGAACTTCATTAAATCCTGTAGGGGCAATGAATACACCGGCAGTTTCTCCATTTCTTATGGAAGCATCTGCTAACTTTAAAAACTCTGCAGCATCATCTGAAACTGCTAATGGATCTACCATTACTTGATATGAAGGATTATTAAATATCTCACCAGAACTTTGATCAGCTTGTGCAATTCCGCGCATACCTTGCGCAATATCATATGTTTTAAATGTAGAGTTAGATTCAATTACATCCTTACCTGACGTAATCTTAGCATCATATTCTAACTTACCTTTCATAGCTAAGTTATTTAATTCATACATTGAATCAAGAAATGCTTGTGCTTGTTTATCTGATCTTCTTCTATTATTTTGGAATGAGTCTGCTCCACTTTTAATTCTATAACCAACATTGTCAAAAGAATCAGTACCACCGCTACTTATACCAGCACTATTTATTCCGCCACCAGTGCTGCCACTATAAGCAGCATATGTTTCTTCTTCTTTACCTTGACCTAAATCAGCCATTGTACCGTCACCAAGTTGACTATGCTCGTAACTATGATGTTTTATCCAACTACTGTCATCAAACCCATTTACGTCTACACCCTCTACAGTTATACCTTCACCACCACCGCTTTCAATCCATTTCCAATATGCGTCTTTATACTCTTCATCACTATATCTTCTTGCTACCCCATCTGCATCTTTATAGATTAGTGTTGGCATTCCGGCAGCAATTGCTTGTTGCATTGTACTTACAAATTCTTCACCATTTTCAACATCAAAGTTAGAGTTAGCTGCTATGTTAACATTATAGTCTACTACTTCATATAGCTTTTCCATATGATGATCTAGAGCCATTTGTTGTTCTTCAAGAGCATCATAGCCATTTTGCATTGCCGCAAATTCTTCACCTCTGTTTTCAGTATTAAAAAGTAGAGGGCTTCCATCACCAAGAGCTTCTTTATTAGGATCAACATTTTTAATAAGATCACCTACATCTTTATACATTTTATTAAATGCTTCTTTGTATTTAGCTTTAACAGCTTCATCTTCATAATCCGCATTAAATAAAATCTTATTGAAGTCATCTAAAAATTCCTTTTCAGATTTTTCCCCTAGTCCATCAATTTTAATTAAACCACTACCACCATTAGTTTGCTGTTGCTGATTTTTCAGCATGCTTAATGTATATGATAATTTTTGCTGATCTAACTTAGACTGCATATTTGCAGCTTTTTCTTCGTTATCTACTAATAAATCACCATCATAGTCTAAGTCTCCATCCTCATCAAATTTACCTGCGGTTAATGTGTTATCTTCAGTAGTTGTGATAGCTCCTCCTAAACCTTCAAGTTTGTCTACACCCATCATCCTCAGCTTCTCCTCCTCAAGATCTAAATCATATTGAGCTTTTGTTGCAATTTCTATAAGTCTATTTTTATGCTGTGCTGCAATTTTAGCCATATCATACTTTTGCTTCTTGGCCATAACAGCATAATCATTTGCTTCTAGCTTCACCATCATATCCTTTTTAGAATAGTTTAGAGCCGCAGCTTGCAAATCTGTTTCCATGTTATAGTTCATCATCAAACCATAAGCTCTATATAATAGTGATTGAGTATCTGCTGGATCATATTCACCTGTAGTTTTAAACTTTTTCTCTGAAGCCGGCTGATCATTTTCTAAAAGATTTAATTCTTTAAATCTTTCTTGTAATGATGTTAATTCAGATTGACTTTCATTTTTTAGTTTTTCTTCAGGACTTCCTTTTACAATTCCATTTTGTTTAGAAGCATCATTCCAAGCTGTATTCTTTTGTTCTGCAAGTTTTTTCTGTTCTTCTACTGCTGCCTTTCTTTTTGCTATCTCAGCTTCAACCTCAACAATTTTATTTGCAGCCCAGTCATGTTGACCTTGATCAACTGATTGAAATCTACCTTCTTCAATACCTTGATCTGCATGCTGTCTTGATTTAACAAAAGCATCTGCATGATAAGCATTAACAACTAATGGATCATCTTTAAGTGCTTTCTGCACAAAGGTTAATGCCTCATTAGTTATTAAATCTCCATTCTTTCTATGGATTAGCCATTCACCATTTTCAGATATAGTAGTAACTACATCTGTACCAAGTTCAGACTTATCTAAAACATTCATTGCCATCTGATACAAATCTGAATCAGGAGTATATTTAACCATACCCATACCCATTGCTTTGCTTGCATCAGCATTAACAAAATCTTCCATTTCATACTGCATCTTTTGCACACCAGTCTGCCAGTATCTTTCTCTTTCATCTTGCACTGTAGAGTTTTTTAGCATATCTGCATATTGCATTTCATTTCTATAACTCTTGGTCATAGCAAGATCTTTAACAATAATATCTTCTTCAAAGAAAGGTCTAAATAGAGCTTTAGCAGCATCAACATTTTGAGCCATTGATAAATCAGCTCCTGCAATTTGTTGAAGTTTAGGTGCTAGATTTTCAGCATACTGATCGCGCATCTCTTGGGTATCTTTTCTAGAAAGATTTCCATATACAACTTTACTATAAAGATCATTTAACTGTTTATAGTTAGTTTCATACTTTGTAGTCTTTGCATCTAAAACATTAGACAAGAATTTATAGTCCGGTGTAAACGGCTTAAATTCTGGTAAATAACTTCCTACTCCTGGTACATACGTTGCCATAATACTAAATTAATGAAATTTCATAAGTTTAATAAATAAATTAAAAACACTTTTAAAGTTTATATTCCCATCTTTCCTGTATAGAATGGCGTGGCCCACTTCTTTATTTCCTTACCTTTTTTTCCGCTACCTTGATATCCTGACATATACTGGTTCATAGCCTTTAACTGTTCTTCTCTTGGATCAGTATAATTACGCTGACCACCTTTTGCTTGAAGTATTCCAGTTATAACTGCAGGATCTACATTTCCATCTTTATCTGTAAGTCCTAAAGTTTTAGCTCTCTTTGTAGCTTCCATCCACTCATTCATAAATGCCCACTCATCTTGTTCTGGGCTAGGTTGAAATGCTTTTGCACCTGATTGATATATTGCACCACCAGACATAGGATCAATATTAAAGTAATCATACATTTGATTTACATTATATGCATTAGCCATATTTGTAATTGTATTAGCCATTGCATCTGCATATTGTTCTCTATCAAAGTTTTTCTCATCCATGTATGTTTGTAGAACTTTCTGCGTATTATCATACTGTCTAACTCTACTAGCATCTTCTAATTGATTGAGTTGCATTTCTATGTCAGCATTAACTCGGTTTGCATTATTCACAGTTGCTACATTTCTTGCATTTACTCCAGAAATTATGTTAGCAACATTATCTGCAGTTTGTCCCGCTGCTCCTGTTAGATTTGCCATCAATTGACTCTTACCTCCAAAGGCACCCAAAGCTTGAGCAGTTGTACCATACTGAGCATTAGCAGCATTAATAGCTCTGTTAGGATCTTCTAACATTGCTTCTACACTTGTTCTTCTTACACCAGGCTCCCATGGAAAGAACATATCTCTTTCTCTATCTGCAATAGCTTGCGTCTTGAGAAGATCTTGAACAAAAGGAGTCATTGGAGTAGGCTCTCTCATTACAGCATCTTCTGGCTCATCAATTTTTGGTGCATCTTTACAGGGACATGGTTCGGATTCACTTGGTATTCCAGGAACTTTACCTTCTGGGCATGTTTCACATTCACCACAAGGACAATTGCCATTTTCATCTCTTTCAGGAACTTTACCTTTATCTGGACCAGATGGACACGGCTTACAAGGATATATAGGTACAGTAGATTGTTCTCTTTGACCTACAGTTGTATTACCAAATGCTGCATCTTCAGGAGATATAGTATAAGTTACACCGTTAAATGTAAATGTGTCATCATCAATACCAGACTGAATAAACTCTAGAAACTCATCATTATCTGCTGCATCCATTATTTGACCAGCCTGATACCCTGTTTGGAATAGTCTAATTCCTGCTTCATCTAACTCCTTAAATAAAAGTTTATTTAATTCTTCATCCTTAAGATCTGGATTATCCTCTTTAATCTTATCATTGATTTGTTTAATTGCATCTTTATATCTAAAGTTTGCACCTCTTTTTGTTGCTGCTTTAGCTTTTAAAGCTTGTTTAGCATTCTTATACTTAGGATCAAACTCATATGAAGAATCCCAATCTGTTCTCTTTAAATAATCCGGATCACCAAAATCAAACTCTTGTATAGCATTGATTTGTTTCTGAGCTCTTACATAAGTATCATGAAATTCTTCTTCTGTAGGAAGATCATCTTTGTCAAATGCTATACCTTTTTTCTTTGCTGCTCTCTCTTTTAAGAATACGTAACTTGCATATCTTTTCTTTCTTCCGTCTTTATTCTCATCTGACATATACCAATCAGTCCATGCATCAGTACCACCAGTTAGTTCATCACCTACTTTCCAAGATTGTGTTTCTTTCCCATCTTCGGCTCTAGGTATTTCAAAACCATCTTTACCATAATAAGAAGCATTTCCTCCAAATGGAGAAACACCTTGCATAATTGAAAATACATCACCGGTATTTTCATCATAAGTACCTTGACCTAATAGAGTGCCTTCTTGAACACCCATATTATCTGCCATACTCATTTTAAGAAGATCTTCTTTTGCTTGTCTTCCTCTTTTATTTTTAAATGCCTCATTAAGAAAATCTGCACCCGCAGTAGCAAATTTAGATGTTTCAGCAAATGCATTTACTAAAGGACTATTCCGAAAGTTATCAATTCCTCTTTGCATTCTCGTGGCTAAATTTCCTCTATCTCTAGTTACAGTTGCATCTGGGAATGTTTGATTACCCATATTAGCAATCTGATTAAATGTTGTATTTGGATTAGATTGATTATCTATTAAGTTTGCTGTAAGCTGACCAGGATCTGTTGTTAAGTTATTATAAGATTCATTATCTCCATTTGCTGGCACACATCTTTGTTGCATAAAATCCCAAACTTTACCATCTCCGCAACTTCCAGGTCCATCAGTTTCTGTTGAGAACTGAGCCTTCTTTAATCCTCCACCAAGTCTTTTATTATAACTACCCGCCATCATTATTTCGTTAATGCGGTCTTGACTTCCTGCAGGTAAAGTTGCCCCTTTATCATAATATCCAATACCTCCACTAGCATCCATTCCAAACTGCATTCCTTCTGGTATATTTCCGTCTGCCATTTCTTTTTTGAAATCAGATATATTTTCACCTGTATATCTTAATGCATTTTTTTCATCTTGAGATAAACTAGACATTTGACTTTGCATATCACCAAATGACTTATAACCCTCAAATCCTTTATCATATTCAGCTGTAAGTTTTTTATTTTTAGATCTAAATTGATCAGGAGTTTTAATTTTGTAGTCATACTCCATTGACTCAGGATTATATTTAAGCATTGCATTATCTTGCAAGTAACTATCTAAAGATTGTGCTGATCCTTTTTCTAGAGTATTCTTTTTACGGAGTTTCTTACCTCTTGTGCTAGCATCATATAACTCCATTGCAGATGGATTATAATCAGCTGGATTATTTCCTTTAGTATCAATATCATAATTATATGACATTGCTTTTCTACCTTTATCTCTTGTACGCTTAGCTTTCATATCTCTAAAAGCTCCATCCATCAGGCCATCACCATCTTTATCTTTTTTGCCAAATAACCTGCCACCTGCTTCAATTAAACCGGAAATTGCACCCAATGGATCTCCAGTCATACCGAGGTCCATTGGCATATAAGCACTTCTTACACTAGGCTTATAATTTTGATTATCAAAATATTGATTAAATCTTTGAAACTTAGCAGTACCAAGTCCACCGGCATTACCATACTGAGCTTCAGCTAATTCTCTACCATAGGCAGCCATTGCACTCATTGCTTGGGTATCTGCTTCATTCATTGGTTGAGCTTGTTGATCACCAGGACCTTGCTGCATGCCTTCCATTTTTTGAGCAAACTCAAATGGATCCATACCTATAGATTGAAGATAAGGATATGCAGCTAAAGGCACACCTTCTTCAAATCCTTTCATCATCTCTGATTGAAATGCTAACTTAGATAAACCTTCTTTATTTTTCTGCAACATAAGATCTGCGGTATTAGCTTGTATCTTATCTGCATACTCATCATTTAGAATACCATAATATTTATTTAAGTTATATTGTTTAGATACTTTAGCAGGAGTCATCTTCTTTCTAGACTGAATACCATGTTCTGCTAACATATCTTTACCCATTTTCATTTTTTGGGTATCAGAAAAAATAAAAGATTGTTCTGGCAGCAACATTGGTACACCACCACTAGAATGTCTTGGTCCAGTTATATCATAAAGGCCAAATTGACCATCATTATTTAAATCAGTTAAAACAGTTTCACCACCCTCAGCTTCTATATTAGCAATATCTCTAGGTACAGATGATAAACTATGTTTTACATCTGTATCTTTTGGACCCATAGATTGACCAGCATGTGGATTAAACGTAGTTAACCCATAGTCATATTGATCTCCAGTAACAGGACCACCATGCGCTTTTTTGACTAGTTTCCCATTTACTAACTCAAATCCATCAGGTAAAGTTACCTGAACTTTATGTTTACTGTTTTTAACTTTAGGCATATTATGAAAATTTAACGCTACCACCAGCAGCCATTATATTTGCTATTGTTTCAGTATCAAGTTCTACTGTTCCGCCAGATTTCTTTTGAATGCTATCTGTTCTATAAGTAGGATTCATTCCTATTTCTGCTTGACCAACTTCTTCTTCCGCTTGTTGCGTCTGCATCATTTGTTGCATCTGCATTTGCATTTGTTGCATTTGCATTTGTTGTTTTTGTATTATAGCCATTAATTCTTCTGGGCTAGGTGTACCTTGAGGACCTTGCTGAATTTGAGCCATATTCCCTTCACCTCCATATTGGGCACGTCCTGTTATTTTATTATATGCTTCCATTCCTTTAGGGCCACTTGCACGCAATGCTCTTAATCCAGGGTTATCAAAAGATCCTCCTTGTTTGAAGATATTATTATAGTTTACTGCATCTAATGCATTTGAATATTTTCCAGTTGATCCACCGTGTTCTTTAAACCAATAGTTATATACACTTTTAGCTGCTCCAACAGGATCATCAAGTACCATTCCTGGCTGGAAATCTTCTTCGTACATTCTATTTAATTCCTTAGCGCCATCCCTAACATCTCTTGCAGTATTATAAATATTTGATCCCGCAGTAATTAATTTATTACCCAAAAGTGTTCCAGTTACAGGTATAGCAGGTTCAAGAAAATCCGGTATATAATCATTACCTTTTATATATTGGTTATATAACTGCCCCATTCCCGGTGCTAGCATATTGCGCAATTCTTGTGATCTACTTGTAGTACCTGGTTTTCTACCTATTAGACTATTAGGCAATGCTTTACCTTGGTTATATAAAGTTTTATAAACCATATCTGGTTCGGTAGCAAAACCTACAAGAGCAGTTGATCCTACATTATCTGGATCTAAACCATAAGCTCTACATACACCATCAGCGCAGTTATCATCTACAAGACTATAAGGTCTGCCATCTTCACCAGCAGATACTGTTAAAAATTGTTCTAGTTCTGCAGGTGTCATCTCACGGTCAAAAACACTTCTGTTTTTTCCTTTGTTTAAAATATAATTTTCTAAATCTTCTCTAGAAAAGTTTCCTCTAAACCGGGAACTTCTTGCATTATTAGAATCATTTCCCGTCCACCTATTAACAACAGCTTCTCTCACACGACCATCCTTGTCTCTATAATATGGAACAGCATTTCCTTGAGGGTCAGTTAATACTGCCTCTATATGGCCTGGAAGCATAAGATCATCTCCCATACCATAGTTAATAATTCTAGTATTATATCCTCCACTAAGAATCTCATCAAGCGTAGGATACTTATTGCCAGATTCTTCTGCTGCTTGTAATGCAGCTGCCTGGCGTTTTTTTGCTTGGTCCTCTCTGTACATTTGACCCATCTGAGCATCCCAGTCTGCTTCTTCTGGTGTTCCCTGCCATTCTTCAACATTATCGCCAAAGATATCTGCTCTTACAGCTTTCAATGCTCTATTATTTCCCTCACTTTGAAGATCTTTCCAATTCCCGCTACCTTTTGTTTTTTTTGTAAAGTAAGTTGCTTCCCCCGTTTCTGGATCTGTTACTTTTTTATAGTCATAGCCACCGGAACTTTTAATTTCTTCACCGCCCTCTTGTAATTTTCTTTTTTTACTCCCCAATCCTCTAACAAAATCCTGCTTTACTTGTTGAACAAATTCATAATCTTGCTCAGAAATTACACCTGCGTTATATAAATTCTTTTGAGCTTCATCCGGTGTATAGCCTTGTCCAACCATTTCACCAAAAACACCTACTATCTTATCTCTAGAATAGAAAGGTGATTTCGGACCATCAGATTCTGTTGGCATTAAATCTCTCAATTCCGCACCTCCTTGAGCCATTGGCATTTGAGCTTGCCCAGGTGCCATTTCTTGAACTGGCACCCCTTCTTGAGGTTGGGCGGTAGGTTCAACAGGTCCTTCCATCTGATCAGTTTGTACTTGCGCTTGCGCTTGCTGCTGCTCAATCATTTGAAATGCTTGCATTATTTCTTGTTGATCTATACCAGCTGCCATCAAAGCTTCTTGAATAGCATCTATAGGAACTTGACCTTGAGCTAATCTTACTATAAGTTCTGGTAAGGATGCCCCTTGCTCTAAAGCTGCTTTTATTGCAGGAATTAAATCATCCATTGGTGATTTAGCTTGTGGTGCCATTTGCGGTTGACCGCCTTCTTGCATAAATTGCTGCATCCTCATTGCATGCAAACCTCTATTGTTTAAATCTCTGTAACCCATTTTTTTATTTATTACATACAATTATAATATACAAATAATTGCCAACATTTACTAATTTATAGTTTAAGATATTAATTCAGTCATTATAAAGTTAGCTGGCCTCATGTTTTTGATTTTAGCTTCTCTATAGTAAACTCTGTTAAGTTTATCATAATTCTTTCTAGCTTTTTCACTTTCGTCTTTACCTACTATATAATCTTTATACATTTGAAGTTCTGGTGAAAGAGTTGGGCCACCCATTTTAAACTTATAAGGAACTGTATCATTATATGTACTAATAAGCGATTCTGTAAGTTGCATCTTCTGAGCAGGATTCAAATTATATTGTTCCATTTTAGCTAACTCTTGTTCCAACGTTTTTTGTTTTTGTTGAACATGCTCTGGAGTAATTTCACCACCAGCTTGCATTTTTATCCGATCCATCCAACTCTTAACATTTTTAACATAACCAGATCCACCCTGAGCATCTCCAGATGTTAAGGCATAAGGTGAATTCCAATTATAAATAAAAGCATCTATAGGATCCATTTCTGCATTACCTAAAGTCTTTTTATCTATAACAATTACTTCATCTCCATCATCATCTGTAGTTTTACGTGCTATGTATCTACCTGGTATTCCTTCAGCTTCAGATGCAGCATCAAGTTGTTCTTGAATATCTTCTAAGTCTTTTGTCCAGCCAATACCTGACCAATTATTTCCAGTAAATAAATCTATTTCTTCTCCACCTTCTGTTATAAATGTTTTTCCATCATATACTTGTTTATCTCCTTTTAATCTTTTAAGTGCTCCTTTCCAACCAGGAGGGTAATATGTTCTAACACCTTCTTTTTTTCCCTTCTTTAAATTCTTTTGGGCAGCTAAATAGTTTCTTGATCCATATATCATAGATGCAATAGCAGACTTTCTAGAATCTTTTAAATCTGACTGTTTAGTAATTCCATACTTTTCAGCAATCTTCTTTAATTTTTCATCGTCTTCAATATTAGACCACATTAATTGAGTTAGACCAGAGGTATCTTGACCTGCTGTACCAGGTAAAAGTTGCTCTACATTATGTTGGAAACCACCTCCACCTTCTGTTTCTTCCATTGATATGCCTATAAGTGCAGCGGCCATATCATTATATTGACCTTCTTTAAGGTTAAGATCATCCATCAAATTAAACTTCTCATCTTTTAAACCTGAGTAAAAATCAGGAAGCTCATCATCATCTTGACCCCATTCTGATAGTATAGGTTCTAAGTTTAAATTTAAATCTTTAGGGTCTTCTCCTGTGTAATAACCTTTTTCTCTTGCCCATTCTAAATTTTTTCCTATGTGTTCTTTTGGTATAGTGATATTACTTATTTTATCTACACTATATAAACCTCCCTCACCTAAACCAAGTTTATCAATTGGAAGATAATCACCATAATCATATATTACAGGAACACCTCTTTCATCATAACCAACAACTTGGGTACTATGACCAGAACCTGTTAATCCTTTTTTAGGATTGAGTCCTTGCTTATAATTATTAAAACCTATTATTGTTCCGGGAGTCATTTGTGAATAAAGGTTTTTTAATTTCTCAGAAGTCATCATATTACCTTTTACTGACACGGGATTCCCTTCGTCATCCTCATCCACCCGCCAGTCAGCACCACCAGTAAATATATTCTGTCCACCTTGATCTACAAGAATCCCATGTATATCCCAGCTATCAGCTGTAAAGTCATATCCTCCACCTTGCTCTTCTCCCTCATATCCTTTTTGGAAATAATCTTTATACTTCATGATCCAATCATGTGTGGTAGATCCCGGCTTATATCTTTTTGATTCCTCGTCATTTTCATAATAAACAAAATCATTTGTTTCTGGGTCCCAGTCATATCCTGTTCCTTTGAGAGAATCTCTATAGCTGGGTAAACTTTGCAAGCCTAGAGATTTTTTTAAATTTTGCTCTGATAAAAATTCATCACTTCTATATCTTTGTCCAACAAGTTTATCATATGCATCATAAGAGCTTGCTAAACAACCTACATCATTGGGGCTACAATAATATTCATTAGAATCATTCTTTGCTCTATTTAAATAAGCTAAATCTGAAGGAGAAACATAAAGATCATTTAAGTTACGTCTTCCTTCTACTTCTGGCTCACCACCTCCTTGAAACACTGTTGTTTTTACTGGATTGTTTTGTTGAGTTACTTGACGTTGATTTTTTTCATCATCAAATAGTCCTGATTTATCTACAGCCTTTAAACCAGCCTTTGTTCCATACGTAGCTAAACCTGTTGTTTTAGCAACATTTGCACCTGGTATAAAATTTAATCCTGCTTTTACAAAATCATCTGTACTACCTTCACCATGTATTATTCTATCTACAGCATCTGCTGAATTATACATTCCATATGCAGTAGCTGCACCCCAAGCATCATTTGATAATCCAACCTTTTTAGTAGCATTGAAAACATTATCTATGTTTTTTTGCATTGCTGGATCAGCTGATGATATCCAATTTTTCTTTAAAACATTTTTATTAAAATCACTCAAGCTTCCAATACCCTTTTCATTTAAAAATTTACTGCTGCTTCTAACATCTCCAATTTTATTTAAAGTTTGATTGACTGGCTTTAATGCTCTATTATATACATCTTTTCCTGCATCTATAGCTTTTGTTACGTTCTTTCCTGTTTTAAGCAATCTGCCACCTTTTCCCACAAGATTTGCGCCTCTACCAAGCATACCAATACCAGGAATTAAACCTGCTACAGTTAACAAATTACCTCCATCAGCTAAAGCGCCCCAACCTTCATCTTGAATATCATAACCTAATTTTATAGCATCACTTACACCAAGTACATTCATTGCTGTAGTCATACCTGTATAGTCCATTATCTCTCCAAGTCCGGAATCTTGCATATCTGCATAATATTCATCTGGAGTTTGACCAGTGTACTCCCATCCACCAACTACATTTCCACCAAAGCCATCATGACCCTGTTCTAATCTGTCTCTTTCTTTCTGCGCTCTCCATTCCTCATGTTCTTTTGCCTCCCTTTCCATTCTGATCTTTTCACTCGCATCATATTCTTCTTGAGTCTGACCTCTATTACTTAAAAAGTTTTCTTGCTCACGTTTTGCCGCAGCATCTCTTTCTGTTTGAGTTGTTCCTGGTTTATCATATTGTATATATCTATCTTCTTCTTGTCCATATGGATCAAAAAAGTCATCCTGATATTGAGACATGTTTTTAATCTCAGGTCCAAATGCTGGTATACCTAATTGCGGATTACCATAAACTAAATCTAAAGGATGATTTGCTTTATCAAGAAGACCTCTAATATAATCCTCATTATTCATTCTCATCTTCTGTACAAACTGAGCTCTTTCTGGTGAGTTAGCATAGCCAGTCTTATCATCTCCAAATACATCAGTTACTGCTCTGTATCCTGTGCTTCCTTCTTTACCTGCATCTTTCCAAGTACCAGAACCTTTCTTTCTTTGATAATAGCTCATTGCTCCTGTTCTAGGATCTTGAGATCTTTTGTACTCATAACTATCATTCTTCCTATCACTAATAATATCTTCAATGGGTTGAGAATACATCATATCTTCTTCTATCTCACCTCCAGGTTGAGCCATTTGCATTTGATCTGAAGAAACGCTTTGATTGCTAGCAATATTATTTAACATCCATTTAATATCTTCCGGAGAGTAAGCATCAAATAATCTTTTAGCTGATTTGTACTTGCTGCCTTTAATTAAATTTTGTATTTTAGACATGTCCTCATCAGTAATATCTTTTGTAGCATCTATACCTAACTCATCAAAAATAGTATATCTTAATCCGGTCATATCTGCATAACTTTCCTCAAGTTGCTGATTGCCAATAGGTATTTTCTTTCCGCGTCTATACCCTTTATTTCTACTAGATTCTGTTTCTCTTTCAGAAAACTGCCTTTGATCATAATCATTTAATTCAGCATCTTGAACCATTGCGTGAGCACGCTCATGTCTTTCAATATCCCCAGATGTTGTACCTTCTAATTTTGCCTGACCATCATATACTAATATATCACCGGTTGTTGTTTCACCCATTTTATCACCCGGAATATAAGAAGATCCACTCGCGTTGGTAGGTCTTCCTTTTAAAATATCCATAAACGCATTCCAATTGCCAGGAACTTCATCTTTATAATGTATCTCTGTATTCCAATGAGAGTTTTGGCGTTTATCTGCTATTTCCTGTGGATTAGCATAACCTGAAGATTTTAATCTTTCTTTATATTTATCTGAATTTATATAATTATAATAAAAATTTAACATATCAGGATCTCCGCCACCCATTCCATCGGTTTCTCCACCCGGTTTGAAGTTGAATCTTAAACCACCTTGTACTCCAAAGCTAGGCTGGCTACCATGCATATTAAATGTAGGGCCTACGTTAAAGTTTAATCTATCATTGCCACCTCTGTACTCTGCACTTAAATGCATGTCACCTGAATTATGTGCTATTTGTTGCAATGGTTTTAAATAAGATCCATGTAAGCCAAAATGCTTTGTATCAAATCCACCGTATGCTCCTATATGATTAACAGCATCTCCAATTATTCCAGCAAAACCATGCACATTACTATGATGATCTTCATGATGAGGTTGAAGCATTTCTATATTCTTGTGTGGTATTTCTAATACTTCATTACCTGGAAATTCATATTCTTCATCTGGCATCATTGTCATTCTATATCCAAGATTATCAACACCCGTAATAGGAAAGTCTACATCTTTCATTGTAATCCTTCCTGAGTTAATAATGTTAAATGGATTATTCACATCAGGGCTAAATCTTTTATACCCTTGAGTTGAATAACTTAAGTTAGAATAATTTATTTCTTCATTGGGTCCACCCGGTAAACCTCTGCGCTCTGTGTTTGAATATGACTTTTTCATTATCTAAAGGATAGATTAAGTTTTGAATTTACTAATGTAAGAAGCATTTTTCTATCATTAGAAAGATTTCTTCTTAATAACACTTTGTTATAGTAGTGTCTGAATTTCTTTCTTTGATCTTCAGACTTGTTGTAATCTAAATTAAACTCATTCAATTCTCTAATATAACCATTACATTGTGTTATTAAGATATTTTGTTCAGCATTGCTAAACTCACCTCTGTCATTGGTTGTATCCCAGAACTGATTGAATCTATATTTTTGTTCTTCTTTTGAATATAATATTTGAATATCATTTGCATTTATAATTGGATATGTTAATGCATTAATAGGATCTTCTTTTGGACTTAGCTCTAGTCTTAATAATCCTGACACCTGTTCACTATTATAAATAATTGACTCATCAAAATTAAAATCTAAATCATGCCATTTATCATCACCGCATGCGTTGAATTGATTTCCTTTATATACAAAGCTTTCTAGTTGATACTCTATGCTTCTTAGGGTCATAACATTTTGACCGGTACTTTCAATTAGTTCAACTTCCCATGGATAATCTACATCATAGTAATTTGCAAATAAGTCACATCTATAATTGTGTCTCCAAATTCCACCTACTTTAAAGTTAGGTTCCGCCTCCTCTTGTAATTTATAAGTACACTTTCTTGGATTTGGATTTATGTACAATCTGTTACCATTTGGTCCTGATTGATAAACATCATCACATTGACCGCTTTGTGTAACAATAGCATCTGGATCTGGCCCTGGAGGGCATAAACACTCAACTTTTCTACATAGTGGTGGAGGAAGTTCTTCATTAAAACAATCACCTTCAGGTAATGTAAAATTTTGTTCATCTTTATTAAAGTAAACTAGAGTATAATCTTCATCTGGGCAATTACAATCCTCTGTAGGTTCCGTTGTTTCAATTTGAATACATTGCAATTCACCAAAACAGTTTGATAAAACATAACCTTCAGGACAACTACAACCAAATCCATTTTCACCCAAGTCAAATGCGCCACCATTATTTATAACATCTAATGTAGAAAATATCAATACTTGATCTAACTCTGCTTGGGTTGTCATATTAGACAATTCTTCAGGAGTTGCGTCATATATTTCTGATCCATAAGCTGCAACCTGGCCGTTATTTTTTCCCTCTAGTGTAATTACATTTGTCCCAGCTTGAAGCGTAACAGGAATAACATGCCAATAATTAAAGTTTCTTGTATTGCTACCTTCTAGTTTTGCAACAATATTTCCATTTAATCCAAATCTACATTGATTATCTGCAGCTAAGCCTACTGAATATTGTTTTGTTTCTGCTACTGTTATACATACAGTAAAACCAATCCATGTACCAGTAGGGTCATCTGTAGAACCTGTGTTATTTGGCCATGATCCAATGGTATTAAGTCTATCTTGCCATAAAGGAACTAAAGGTCCGGTTCCACCACCTGTTCCAGATGTTGTAAATGGATAAAGCAATTCATTACCAATTCCATCTATTAGTTTATATGATGGTATAGTGGTTACTGCAATAGGTAAAGGTCTACCTGCTGTACTTTCATAAAATCTAGCACCAAACTTACCATAATTAGGATTTGTACCTGACTTTAATACTGTATCTATTTGACCACAACCTGCAGCAACTTGTGTAATTTTTTCACATACCCCAGCTTCTTCATTAAATGTAAATCCTTCAGGACATCTATCTGGAACTCCAATTGCTATTTCATCTACAGAAACTACAGCATCTTCTGTTACATCTATAAGTCTTACACATTTTTCTAAATCTGCATTATATACAAATCCAGGAGGACACTGAGGTATATCTGTTGTACCGGATTTTGTAGTTAAAAAATGATTTATACTAGACATGCATAATTCAGGATGCCAATCATGGAATGATATCCAAGCTTCTGCTTTTGGATCATAACTCACCGTCCAAGAACAATCATCAAAATAAACAGGATCTCCTATTTCAATACATCTTTTGCTACCCGGAGCTACCGGCTGATCTTGATCTATAGCTTCACCTTCACTTGGATTTGTTACTGATGTTGGCGGTGGCAAAATGGGAAGTCTTTCTTGAGTTCTAATATTTTTTGCTGGTACCGCAATATTCCCGTCAGTTACAAAGCAATCTAATTCACTATCATATGTAACTAAACCTTCATATTGTTCTTTTAATGAGAAGTCTCTTTTACAAAAATATGCAATATCATCTGTAATATCATATATTACTTGACAACCAATTCCAATGACTGGATTGTCTGCAAGCACACTAAATTCAAATTCAGGAAACTGACGTATAAGATTTGATGGTAAGTATTTTGCAAACCACCACTTCATTCCTTTATTAGATATTGGATTTAAACTTTGACCATTCTGCTGAAATATTTTACCTTGAGCTTGTGATATAAAGAAGAAACCAAATGGACTATTAATTATACCTCTTTGGCTTTCACAAGATCCATATTCATTTGCCATTTCAGAATTTACCAAGTTTTGAAATGCTTGACTAAATAAGCCGCCATCACCTAAAGTAATTTTAGTTCCCAGATCTGTTTGTAATTGATCAATTCCTTGGAACATTTGAGGTGATTGATAAGGGAAAAATATTACAGCTCCATTCTTATTAATAGGCTTAATTACATTGACTTGATCTTTAAAGTCTCTAAAATTATTAGGTAAGAATACTCTCCAGAAATCTTTCTTTGCTTCCTCTTGTGCCTGAAGAGAATATATCAATCTTTTTGGGTAATAAGAAAAACAAGTCTCTGCAATATCTGGATCATAGTCTCTTGGCTGAATTACACTACCTGGAATTAAGTTAGTAATAAATCTAGATGCACTTAATGAATAATCATAAACATAAGTGTTATCTTCTTTTATGATTTCTGCATGAAATAATTCATCTACATCTGTATATCTAAAGTTATCATAGTATCTACCCGCTCTAGTATCTTCCCAATCTCGTTGAGGTAAATTTACTTCAGACTCAACAAAAAAGTCTAATACTCCATTTACATGTGTATACATATAAGCATACCGCATTGCAAATGCACTATTACCTTTCTTGGTATCAAATATATTTAACAAACCACTATCGCAGCTATCACCTCTATCTAGATAAAATAAATCATTTGGTAAGGCATCGCCAAATCCTGGACCATTTGCTAAAGATAATGTTGAAAGTTCGGTAGCTAATGCTGTAGTATCATATTTTCTTGTATCCATCCAAAATCTTGGATACGGTATGTTTATTCTTTGTAGATAGTTATATGGGTATTGATCGGGCTGTCCATATAAAAAGTCACTGAATATTGGCATGATTGTTTTTTCAGTGTATCTTCCTACATATGTGTCTCCACTAAATATTGGACCCGTTTCATATTTAAATCTATCTGGCTTAGTTAAATCAATTTGATAAAGGCATCCGTTCATTAATACTTGCTTAATACCTTCTATTTGCCCATATTGATTATCATAATTAAATTTTAAAGCTCCATATAATGCTGATATTGGTTTTGATTGTTTTGCATTTGGATCAGTAATGAATTGAGGACCATAATCATCATCGGCATCTCCACCTATACAATATCTAGATTTATCTGCAGGTGCTCCAAAAGCTTGAGGATTTTTAAAAACATCCTTGGTTTGAATAACTACAGTATCAGGTCTAAATAAATTATTTACTTTATAATCTGTATTAAATACTGTAAATGTATTACCTATATAATTTGATTGAACATTTCTAGATCTAAATCTTGCACCACTTTGTGTTTTATGATATGAATCAAAAAATCCGTATGAATTAAATTTAAATGCAAAATCTTCTGGTGCAACAAGATTATACATTAAATCTATTATCTTCTGAGCCCCAATTGCAATATTAGTCCTAGAATTTAATACACCTGTAATTATTTTTATAGTTACAGGCAATAGTGATGAATCCCCATCTTTTATATATTCTCTTCTATAACCTCCACCTGACATACCAGGAAGTAAACCAAGACCTTGTTGAACTCCACCTATTATAACATTAATTGCATCACTAGTTGCACCACCAGTAGCAAGTATATCTGCAAATTTTCCAGCTTCCTCTAGCAAAGCATTTAAAGCCGTATTAATTCCTATGGTACCTCCACCAACAGCTGCTTGAGAAGCTGTGGCTGCAACGTTAACACCAGGAACATTTGTACCACTTGCTAACCCTGCAAGAAGCCATATTGGCAACCAAGGTGTATTAACATTAGTAGCATCTGATTTTTCAACTCTCTGAGTACCTTGCAGTTGTCCTATGGCATAACCAATTCCAATTATACCAGCAATAATAGCTGCAAAATTTCTTAAAAGTTTATTCTGAGGATGCTCTTCACTAGCTCTAAAGCTACCAACACTTTCTCCTGAATAAGCTCCATATATTCTCATTTCATATGGATTTAAGAATGGCCTCTTAAACATTAATTCTGGAGAATGAAATGTAAATACATCTCTTCTATAATTTGGCAATGGAGGAAAGTCACTTATTGAATCAGACCAAGTATCACAACCCACTGTTCTAGGTACAGGATCAAGTTGAAATAACCACCCACCCGGTACAAAGTTAGGTAATAGATTTTGTATGCCTATATGATGATATACATCAGGTCTTAGGTCATTATAAGGAAAGTTTGGATATAACCCAACCTTTGGTCCAAATACACCTTCATTATCAGGAATCTCATACTCACGCATATTTCTAAATATGCCTTTAGCAAGTATTGACTTATTCCCTTGTCTAGATCCTCTTAGTATTTCATATCCTACCACATTTGGTATATATGTACCATCATTAAACTTAGGTCTTTCTATATTGCTAAATTCTACACCGAGTATCCTTATAGTAGCTCCAGCATTTGCAGAAAGTTCTAAGGCCTGCCCTGTTTCTTCTGTTGGAAATTTATGATGTCTTATCTCTTTACCGCATAAGTCACCCCATCTAACAGGATCAGTTGCCGGATATCTTTCTGTTGATTGCCAATAAGCCATATCTCCTCTAGCAATAATAGTACCTCCATCTTCTGTAGGTTCTGTTAAGTTACCAGTTGTTATTGAAGCTGTATTAAAAGTTTGAAAATTAAATTCTTGTCCAGATTCGCTTATTACATTAATACCTGAAGCGGGACCTTCTTCTGCTAATGGTTGATTAAATTGATTAGATCCATTAAATGCAGGAGCTCTTCCTGGTATGTGATATGATAATGATTTTTCTCCTGTATTATAAATCCAACGTATAAAAAAGGAATAAACTTCATCTCTCATAAATTGAGTCTTATTCCCACCTTTATAATAATATTCTGCATCGTATTCTGCTACAACCCAATTTGTTTGAATATTATTTGCTATTGGTTGATAGTTAAAATCAAACTGTTCTGTTGGACCTTGCCTAATTAAGTAGTCATTAACTACATACATTGAATCAGACTTTTCATATGCGGGCCTTCTGAGAAATAAATCAGTAAGTGTTACATCTGTTGTTTCTGAATTGCTGATAAAATCAAGTGATATTACAGATTGTTCAGTGCTATATACACCAATTCTTGTAGCAACCTTTTGACCTTGATTATCAGCTAATATTACAAGTTCATACTCTTCAAACTCTTTATCTAAATTAGTTATTTCAATATCTAATGATCCTGCATTTGTTTTGTGTGCAAATAAAGCTTGGATATTTGAAACACCAATGTAATCTGTTACACGTTGTGTATTTACAACATATGCTATATATGCCTGATAGCTTCCATTTCTAAGTTGACCACCATCTACATTTTTACTAAGCTTTACGCATGGTGTATCTAATAGAGGAGCTAATCTTATTTTTTCACAATCTAATACTGTAGTATCTTCATATAACACACAATCCGCACCAGGTGCAGATACAACTTCCTGTATATAAGGAATATCATCTATATTTAAGGTTCTAGATGGATTATTTCCATCATCCCAATATACCTGCCAAGTGCAATCATAGTTTTCTTTAGCTGCACCTGTTATTAAATACTTTCTATTAAAGCTTAAACATCTATCATTTACAAGCGTAGTATATTCACATTTGTTATCATCAAAGATGCCTATCTCTGAATCTATATCATCTGTTGAATATATAACCCATTGATCTCCATAAGTATGAATAGTACCTATAACTGTATAAGGTATTATAGCACAAAGTAAATTAGCAGGTTCATTTCCAATAACACCTATATCACCATCAACAGAATTATTTGCAGCATTTCTTGCATGACTCCATTGTTCTTTAGGAGAATAGGTAGGAAACAAATCTTTTTGCATCCCTTTACTTGTAGCATTTACCTCAGTAGAAGATGTTGATTGCTGTTTTGCCATTTTAACTTAGATTATATAGACGGTTTCCATGAGGAGGATAGCTCTTAAACATATTATAGTAATTATGATATTGCGCCTTTCTGTTAAGCAGCCATACTTTTTTAAGTTCTGCAAAGTCTGGAGTATTAATAAATCCTAGAGCATTATTTCTAGCAGCTCTTAGCCTTTGCTCAATTAGACCTAACTGTTGAGATACATTCTCACCAGCAAATATCATATTTTCAAGTATGCGTTGCTTTAATGCATACTCATAGTATTCATTGCAATAAGGATGATCTAATACTAAAAGATTTCCATTATGATCTTCCATTGCACCTTGATAGCTTATATATACTTTACCCGTTGTAAAACTTGTAACCATAAAGCCATCTTTTATTTCAGCTATATCATGAGCTTGTATTCCTACATTAGGGCAGTCACATGTTGCATCATTTACAGTATCAATCCTTAACGGCATAAATGTAGTAAAGGTTCTATACTGAGATGAATTTATTCTTTGTATAAGTTGGTGTTCATTTTTGTCATCGCATGTTTTAATTACACATACATCTCTACATTCAGGATCCTCACATGGACCAGATTCACCAGGGGCTGGAACATATGGTACATCATTAAATGTTTCTATGTGTGTTCCTGATGGTGGTCTATCTGCAATAGTATATTCACCACATCTGAATGCATAATTTAAATATGCAAAGTCAGATGGTAGTTTTGCTTTACCGTGCTCTATATCAAGAACCACCTCTTTAGTTCTATGTATTCTTAAACCCAGATCATAGTTTACTCTTGTAGCAACTTTGATTAGCTGAGCTGGATCAATCATATTTTCCAGAGCATAATTTGCAAAGTCAACAGATACATCTTCATACAATGAATCAAAGGTTCTATATTTATGTGATATACTCATTACTTAAAATTTTAACAGTTCCAAGCTCTTAATGATTTATTAATTCTTGAATTAGGATCATTAGCTGTTTTCTCTGATGTTAGTTTCTTTTTCATTCCTTTCATCCTAGCGCAAAAGGAAGCACGTCTTTTGTTACCAACCTTTTTGCTAGGAGCTTTAAGATTACCGCCAGTCTCTTTATTATAACTAGCTCTACCCTTTGCATTCAATCCACCTTTAGAATTTTTACCTTCCTTGCGTTGCCAAGCAGGGGTAGACCCTCCTTTCTTGTACATGCCGGGAACTCTAACACCCATTGAATTATATACTGGTTCCATATTATTTCTTTTTAATCATTCCTGGAATTCTAACTCCAGTATTTGTAAAGCAGGGTTCTCCACCATGCTTTGCTTTTGAAGTTCTATTTCCCATTCCCACTTTTCTTTTCTTGGCTACTTCTTTATTTTTATCAACTTGACTCCAAGTTTTAGGAGTCTTGCTAGAAACTTTTTTACTAGGTCTGCATTTCTTAATACCCTTAGTTTCAGAATTACCGCATTCTCTACCATGCTGGTCTGTCCATTTCTCCTCAAACCATCGTTTAAGTGCAAGCCCTTTCTTTGTCTTTCTAACAGCCACTATTTTTTACCTTTTCTACATTTAGCAATAAATCCTCCAGCATAAGCAGAAGGAAATATATCATACTTTGCTTTTGCTTTATGGTAACAAGAATCTTTTTTAGTAGTACTACCACCTTTCTTTTTATGATCAGAATCTTTCATTAATGTTCCATCTGGCATAAAATGATATCCTTTAGGTGCAGATCCTCCTTTCTTAAACATTCCCGGAACTCTTACTCCCATACTATTATAAATTGCATCCATATCTTATCTATTTACATTTACTTTATTATCTCCATCTTCAACCGGTACTTGTACTGTTAACATCATTGCTTGAACAACAGCTTGTTCTATTTCTGCAAATAAGGCATCCGGTATATTAATTTCTTGATTATATCTTGGAACGCATTCTTCTTGTTCACAAAGCCATGCTCCAATATTATCATCAAATACACCTTCAAATTTAATTGCATCCCAATCAACATTTGGTAAATACAAATAACCATTTAAATACCACCAATATTTTTTCTTATTGTATTTAAAAGAAGTAGTTTTTGTAATTGAAGTATAAGTGCCGGGTTGTGTTCCTTGAGCTTCAATAGATCCATCAATTGAACTTACCGTTCTGATTAGCGGACCCCAATAACCTTCAATCATATCAGGCAACTTTTCTTTGGTTCTTTTTATTGTACATCCACTTTCAATGCCTGTACATTGAGCTTCCACCTTGTCTACTTCAATAAGTTCTACGTATGGTAAAGATTTCCAAACAGCATTAAACTTCATTAGTTTATTTGCATAATCTTGCCTACGCATAAACATTTGAGCATACTTTGTAACTAAGCTATAGACATAACGGTCTGTTACAAAGGCATCTTGTACCTCTGCTTTTACTTGACCACGTATTCTTGATATAACTTCTCCAATTGTTGTTGCCATAATTACATATCAAATTCATTATAATCTTCAAGCAATTCTGGATCAAGCTTATTTTGATACAGATGTGCTATCTGATATTTATTTTGTATAACTGTATACTTTGTCCAATCCTTTGGATATTCAGCTGCAACAGATCTTTTAAACTCTCTGCAAGCTTCAAACTTCCAAAGCTCTCTATTTTTAAATTTATACCTTGCTGAAGCATTAGTATAAAATATCTTACCAATGTGTCCATCAGTATCCCAGTTATTATTTTGTAGAACCTTACCATATTTATTTGACTCAGCATAGTTTATATTCTTCTTGTTATATTTAGCAGGAGAGCAACTCCCAATAAACAAGTAGCCTAATGAGTCCGGTAATTCTACACCATCCCTATTTTCAATAACACCATGCCATAAATTCTTATTATAAAGCCTTATTATCTTTTTAAGTCTTTCATTATCTATACTCTGATACTTAGGATATTTTTCCTTAAATTCATTTAATAATGTTTTATTTAAAAGACTTAATCTTTTCTCTCTATATCTAGGAGCATTTAGATCAGGCTTCTTAAAAAATTTAGTCATAGTTCTTATATTATAATTTACAAAAAAAAGAGCACTTATAAAAGTTAAACCTTAAAGTTTAATCAGCTAAATAAGTAAGCTCGCAAATATTTCCTTTATTAGGCAGCTGAAGTTCTAATTTACCAGATCTTCTATTCCCTGTATACTTTTTATGATAATGATAATAATCTGTCTTAGATAAACTTGGCAATGTTTTATGTATAAAGCCAGCTGTTTCACCCGTTGTAATATACTCCACCTTTTTATTTTGATGAAAATGTCCAGTAAATAAAGTTCTATTTTTAGCAGTACCCCATTCTACTGGAAATTCTGTAGCATAAATTATAGGTGTATTTTTACTAGTTGCATCCCCGTGTTCAAAAGCATTAAAGTTATCATGCCATACATGAACTTTCCTCTCTTCATACTTTGTATCCCATTTGATATTTTCATCATCTATTGATTTTTCTAAAGCATGAACTAAATGAAAGGATGATAACCTATCATGATTACCAGGTACAAATACAACAACAACTTCTTCACAATACAGTTTTAATAAATTAATTGCCCAGTGCATTGCGTCAAAGGCTTGCACGTATGCTTCTGTTGCATTCATACAATTATCTAAAGGAGTTCCACTTGTTGTAGTTCCACTAAAAGTATCCATATTTATTAGATCTCCTCCAACAACAAAGTACAAAACTTTAATATTATATAATACTATAGATTTACTAATAAGGTAGCTAATTGCATCTTCAAAATCTTTGTCTACAGTTTCATTACCTTCTTTACCAAAATGTATATCCTGAAGTGACATTATACCGCAGACATGTTGTCTCTCTGGAGCAATCTCAAAACCTTTTGGTCTATATAATTCCGGTAGCTTATATTTTTTTGGCTTCCAGTTATCAAGAAGATCTTTAATTAATTTCTCTTCTGTTGATTCCTTTATTTGTGTTACTAAAGCTGAAACTCTCCAGCCATTATGTATTTGTTTATTCCAGTAATTAGATAGTCTCCACTTCTTAGTATCAATCTTTAGAAGTTTTATTATTTCTTCAGGAGTTTTAGGTTCTATTGCACAATCTATAGAATATGTAGCCCTACCATTATCTAAATCAACATTAGAATTATGTTTTGGATTATTTAAGATTCTTAATTGTTTTTTAATTTTATTATACTTATTGACACTAATTCCAATCCTTTTAGCACAGTAAGAACCATCCTTTTTCCATTTGAATGACTCCAGTACTTTTTTTTCTAAATCCGTCATTACATTTTATTTTAAAGTATAAATATACTTAATTATCAAAAAAAAGCCCAGAATAATCCGGGCTTTGCAACTTTGGCAATAAAAAACCAACAAATTATCACCTCTGTTATAATGTTGTAAATAATATTTCTACACTATCGCAAGTAGCTGCCATAGCATCTGTTGATGTTAGTTTAACTTTATAGTCAGTTGCTGAAACTAATCCTGTTAATGCTAATTCTAGAACTGTAGGACTAACTGTACCTGCCGTAACATATCCAGATCCTGAATCAATAAATACTTCTATTTGAGTAGTTAGTGTTGATTCACCATTCCATAATATTACCGCAGAGTTAGATGTTATATTTGCAGCATATACATTGTAAGGTGCATGATGCACATCATCTGCTGTACAAGCGCCTACGCCAGAACTTATCATTAAAGCTAGTTTTTGAACTATTGAATCTAACCGTTCTCCAGTTTCTATTTTAATTATTTGCCCTGTGGTTCCAATTTGAAACGAAGTACCGCAATAGCTAACACACTCTGCACACTGTACATCTACACATCTTTCACTTCCTACACTACAATCTGTATATGTGCATGGATTAGTGATTGCTGGATCTGAACAACCGCAAGGTTTAGCTGGATTACATTTATTACAATTACATGCCATTTTTAATTCTTTTATTTATTAAGGTGTACATGATCCACATACATCATATCTGCTATCTAAATCTGTTGCTAATTCTACAGCTACAGCAGAACAGTTGTCAATTACTGTAACACACTTATTAGTTAGTTGTGTCCAATCTGCTCTACCTCCACCTGGTGAAAATGTAGCACCTGGATTATTTAATTTAATTACACTTCCGTTTGCTATTGTACCACAACTTTGATCTGTTATGCTTACATAATATACATCACTTGTTGAACAGTCTTCTACTTCATATACAGACAAAGCCGGTATAGTTGCAGCAGGATAAGCATCTGCACATCCTTTTAATGCTCTTGTTACTCTTGTTCTAAAATCTCCTACACCATCTTTAATTTGATTAGCAAATACATCTGCGCTATATTCTTGATCAAGATAAGCTAATGTTCCAAAGTTAGTTTTATTAAATAACTGAGATACTGTATTTGTTGGAGTTGTAGCTCCTGTGTAAGGCATAGATGCCGCAACACCTTGAAGTATATAACTTGTTACATCTGGTGCAGTTTTAATACCATATTTACTTGGTGGTATTAACTCAGCAGTATATGCTGAAATCATTTGCAATATGTTAGCCGCATCTGCAGCTCCAGAACCATTTACAACCATTGGATATAGTGTTGCTGATAATCCATCAGGGAACTGATTTTGGGCAAGACCTAAGCCTTGAGCCCATAAACTCGTTTGTGTTCCATCTAACATATCAATTAATGCATCATAATCTTCTTTATAGCTTGTTGTTGGTTGAGCTGCTAGACCGCTTCCATATCCAGAAGCTAATGTAGAATCATGATAATTTCCACTTGAGTCATTAGAAAATATTATAACATTTGCAGCATTTTTGAAGACACCTGCTCCACCACTCCAAGATGTAGGTAAACTTTCTAAAGCTTGCCATGCTAAATCAGCAGACTGAGTCCAACTTACGCCATCATCTACAATAGCTTTAAAGTAGCCAAGCCATCTTTTAGAATCTGTAGGTATAAAGTAGGCATTTCCCGCCCATCCAAACTCTATTGCCCAATAAGCTCTAAGTTGCGCAAATCCATTACTAATTAAACCTCCATCAGCCGATGAGATACCGTTAGTATTTACAAATACATATATATCTTGATCTGTATACTCTAGTTTTACATCACAGTTTATTGTTTGAACTTGCACTGTAAATGTATCTAGAGAACAATTTCCTGTTCCTGGAACTGTAGGTTGTAACTGAACTTGGAATGTATCAGCATAATCTGCAGTTCTTGATGGATTTACAGTAGTGTATGTAAATTGATTTGCAATAGCACCTTGAGTTACCGTACCTAATACTGGATTAGTTATTACACTCATGCTTGGCTCTCCTGCTCCTAAAACATATGGTAATGTAACATCTACACTATCTCCATTTAAACCACATAATACTTGAATCTTATCTGATAGTATAAATGTTGGGCAAGCACAGCATTCAACAACTGATCTAACACTGTTAGTAGCGTTATCCCAACCTGCATAAAGATATCTTGTTCCTTGAACAGCAACTTCTCGTTTACCAACATAGAACCAATAGCTATCTGCCGATCCACCAAATACTGTATATGTAGAAGTACCACACTCTAAATATTGCCTTGCAACCTCTGTTCCTGCAGGACATGCTGTAGTTAATGATGATTCAAGACATTCTTGTGGACTCTGTAATGTTGTCCATACCCCTGTTGCAAAATCATATCTTAGCTTAGAAGGAACGCTTTGCAATGGTCCTGTACATGTAGTTTGAACTTTTATATAAACGGATCCGCTAGTCTGACCAGTTGCTATAGTTCTTAAACCATCAGCACCGCTAGCTAAACCATTGTATGTTATATCATCAATACTCCATGATATTTCAGCACTAAGTGGAGAAGGTTCTGTACCATAACTTACAGTAACTGCAACATCTCCAGGTGTACCTAAATAATCCATAGTTGGACTAGAAAGTATTGGAGAGTCACATGGAACAGTTGCACCAACATTTTCTTCTTTAATTAAACCATCTTCTGCATCATACCAATATCTATTAACTGTAACACCACTATCATATAATCCTAAAAATATATCTGTGGATTCTACAGAAGCTGTAGATGGTGTTATTACCTCTGAATCATTGCAAATTACACCAGGTATTGAAACTACTTCTGGAGGGCATGTTGTTTGAGAACTACGACCAGCTATTACTGTAATTTGAACATCATATGTATCTCCTGGAGTAGCACCAGTAAATATATATGAAACTGATGTAGGAGGATTATTTAATGTTACAGTACCAAGTTGCACTCCTGTTGTCTGACTAGTTGCATCTATTTTATATGATATCCCTGTACCTAAAGTATTAGGGAAGTTTATTTGTATACTATTAGCACCTCCAACTACAGTAACTGAACTAGGACAAGGCGCTGATAAAGGTATAATTACTTGCTGATTATCAGAACATTGTGAGTTTCCATCTGTAACACAAAATGCAATATTCAAGTTTAATGATGAAAGTCTATTTAATGTTTCAATATTAATGTTAGTTCCGCTGTTTGAATTAATTAAACCAGCAACATTAATATTTGAAGTAACTTTTGTTCCATCTGCATCTGTTATAGTAACAAGGGTTGAACCATTGCAATCTGTAAATCCATCAGGAAGTGTAGTTGCCTGAAAGTTTAAATTAATTGAATCTGGGACACCATTACCTGTGCTATCTATTGGATTATATGTAAATGCAAAATTTGCAGCATCACAATTTTTTGGAAGAGCTTCTTGTATGTCAGAAACCGCTGTATAGAGATCACCTATTGTCTTCCATACATTTACATGTGATTCCGCTAAATTTCTAGGGTTATCCTTCCAACCATCAATTTCACCCAACGTACCCATTACAGATAACCGTCTAGATACAGCACTAATTCCTTGAGCTGATATAGCCTCATTTATTACACTCGTATCTCCAACAGATGCAATTTGTTTACAAAGCTCTTGCTCAATTGCTAATATTAAAGTTGATATACTTACTTCTCTACCTTTAAATAAACAGCTAGATACAACTGTAAAGTCAGCTTCTGAGTTAGGAGTACACGGTAAAACGCATGCTTCTAATGTAGCAACTCTATCAGATAGATTATTAAAGTTTTGATTTATGGTTGTTGCTGAAGATATTAAACTACATAGTTGATTTCCTATATATAGGCTCCATTCTGATAAAGGTAATGTCGTAACTAGATTTCCTTGATCATCTCTATACTGAAGGCATTTTGCTAAAGTGATAATAGTTGCTTTACCATCACCACTATCAGAATTTTTATTAGCGCAAATATTATCCACAAATAATTGCAAAGTTGCAACTAGATCTGCAGGAGTTTCTGCCGTTAAGCAACTTACATCCAAACCTGTAAGATCTGGCTCACATTGACAAGAAGCATCAATAATTTCACATAGCTTTGTGGCTAGTTTTGCAACAACATCACTAACTGTATCACCATTACATAGATCAATGCATGCAATGTCTGGACCTTGCCATATCACACAGTTTGATGAAACAGGTGTACAAGGAGAAGTATTATTTGTATTTGAAGGTAGCATAGTATATATATAATATAATAATTTTTATTTTTTTATCCTAGATCATCGCAATTAATTGCCTGGCTAACTAAACCTTCCGTTCTTGTGAGAGTATCATTTTTCAGCTCCTCCCAATTACATGCTTCACGTTTAATAGTAATAGATTGAAAGTCATAATAACAGCATGGTGTTAAACCAAACCTTACAGCCGTAAAGTCTTTATATGCTGCGTTTGCAAATTCACTTTCTATCTTTACCTTTTCTTCAGACATTATTTTATTAAATTAGACTTAGCTGTATTTAACGTATTAGTTAAACTATTGCTTGATATATTAAGCGTTCCGTTATACTTGCTAAGACATGATTTATGTACGGTCTTTCCATCTTTTGCTTTAGTCTTTTGACATCCACAGGAAAAACTTTTATTACAACTTGCACAATTCATATATATTGGTTTTAACAGTTAGCTGTTGTAGTACAAAGTATCTTTCTCAAACGCTTCAAAGCATAGTCATACATCTGCATCCCTTTCTTTGGATTAATGCAATATTCAACTTGAGCTTTAGCTGAGTCAATTAAAATACGTAAGTAATTAATTTCTTTAATTAGATCTTCCTTATCTGATGATGGTTCACAATCAGCTAAATTCAATCCACATAATACTTCGTAGTACAGATTTAAAATTGCAGTGGTACGTAAATGATTATATTCAACAAAAGCCTTATCATTTGGTGATAGGCTATATCTAATAACATAAACTCCATCTGGTAGTGCTATGTTTTCTTCTCCGCAGTTTGTAGTTTGTATTTGCAAATCACATCCTGCTAGATTTAGATCAAAACCGGGAGTAACCTCAATTAGTGCCGGCTTATTAAACCCAGGCGTTGTAATAAGAAGTTCTGGACAATCTTTTGCTACAATATCAGAATACTGACTTGTATCTCTTATAGATAGAATTTCACAGTTTGCAACAGTGGGAACTTCCAAACTTAGGATATGCTTTTCAGCCATGGAACAAATTTTATTATACGTACAATAATAATATACAAAAAAACTTACAGAAAAAAAAGAAAGGTGAGACATAAAATCTCACCTTCCAATTTAGTTTTGATAAAGAATTAAAGTCCAGTATCAATATCAACTGTATAATTACCTACAGCTGCACACTGTGTTTCAATCTCTCCCCATAGTGCATCTAAGTTTGTAACTGCAGCAGTATCATCTTCATCAACGTAAACGCTGTATAGATACTGATCATTGTCAAACGTACCACTAGGGTTATTCAAACGTGGAACACTGTGTTGTAAGTAATAAACTCTGTAGAGCTTAGTTCTATCAACTGCAGCTAAGATAGGATCAAATCCTTCAATTTCACGGATTCTAGAAGAATCTCTGTTTCCTTGGTTGAATGGATTTTGAGCATATCTCTCAGTTAATAATAAATCTCTCAATACAGTCTCACCTTGAGTCTGAGCCATTTGTCCTGGAGTAGCTGTAGCAACACCACAGTCATTACAAGGATTTCCTGTCTCATCCATAACAGAAAGAATAATAGAGACTGGTTCTTTATTATAGAAATCTCTAGTATCAAAAGAACAGTCATTAAATGAAGTACCGACAAATGCACCAACTACATTAACTGAAGCAGATACACCATCACCTACTGGATCAGTAGATGGAGTATAAGTACCATCAAGAATTTCAGCAATTGTATAAACACCTGGGTTAGAACCTCCTGAAACTATAACACCAGCAGCAGTTACTGTAAGAGTTGCTGTTTCATTATCAGATGCACCACCACCTTGTACAATTGTAATTACATCACCAGTAGTATATCCAGATCCTGGGTTAGCTACAGCAACAGCACTAATATCACCAGAAGCAGTAATATCTACAGTTAGACCTGAACCAGTACCACCGGTTGTAGCAACGCCAGTTGCAGTACTATAACCAGTACCAGTAACACCACCAAGTGCAATTCCACTAACGTTACTTCCTTCAGCAATAAAAGGAGAAGTAATTGGATCAGCCAAGATCATTTGAATAGAAGTAGCTAAAGCTACAGCAGGATCAAGATAGTCTTGTCCATCAACACAACAAAGTCCTGGAAGTGGTCCACCGTTAGCGGCAGCATCACCTGAACTATCACCAATGGCATAAGCATTGTGATTTAAGAAACGTAGTGCAGGAGAACCTTTAACATCTGCGCGAACAAATAAGTTCTCTCCACAAGGAGCGCATGTAGATCCAACCGATAAGCTAGCAGTTGCTTGAGCAGCTGGAACCACTTCAGCAACACCAAGTCTACTAATGTAGTTAAAGTTAATTCCTTTTGATTTGATTGATTCTTGGTACCCTCCATGTCCTGGATTGTTACCAATGTTATCTGTAGCATGGTAGTTACCACCTACTAGATAAGCTAAATGTTTTGCACCAGCAATGTCAGCAGCAGCATCTGTTAGCCAAGTTCTACCATCTACAAGACCAAATTGACCAGCGGTCAATGCGCTTGTAGCAGTACCATCACCTGGATCAGCTCCTTTAGCTAGCCAAGCTTTGCAAAATGCATGATTAAAATAAGCCATAATTAAAAATTTAAAAAATTAGAAACAAAATTTGTCCTCTTTGGACATATATAATATAATAAAAGTTTTTTTATAAACAAAATAAATTTAGTTAGATCTTTCAGCTGCTTGTTGTTCACGCTGCATTTGATTGTAATTATCAATATCACCAGCAATAATAGCAGCAGCTTCATCTAATATTAGTTCAACAATATCATCCTTAAATTCAGATTCAACATCTACAGTAGATACTACACCTGTATATGGATTTACCGTACCCGTAAACTCAATATATGTAGGTCTTCTATAGTATGTTAGAACTGGATTAACAATATCAAAATCTGTATTCCTATATATTCTGATCTTATTTCCTAATAGGGTACAGAATGTTTCCGCCCAATCAAAGTCTGGTCTTTTTAAAGGATCTCTTAGATTTAGATTAATGTTAGCCTCTTCAGATAAATAAATTGACATTGGAAGATTATCAGGACAGCATTCACTTTTTGCTTCAGCACTTACTCTTTTAAATTCTAAGTAATCTGTTAAAGGAAAGTTATCTGTTTCAAAGTATGTATCTGTTTGAGTACCAGTCAATGGTAACTCTGTCAATAAAACCTGAAGGTCATCAATTCTTCTTTTAGAGAACTCATCACCTTCTTTATAAGGATTACCGCCATGTAGCTGCCTTCTAGGCCATTCTACCTGCGCCTTATTAAAAGCTTCAATCATTTGCCATTTTTCAATGTTATCATAATCATTGCTGTCAAGCTTGTTGAGCCTTTGTTTAAGTTTTATTTGTAGAGTTTCATTATCCATTACGCATTCCAATAAGGTTCTATCTTATCCATTAAGGATTTTAATATTTCATCATTTTCTGGATTCTGTAGATATTCAACAACTTCACTAGGTACTTTACCAAGACGTATGCTGTTATCTAAAGGTTCTATCCATCCGTTAGATTTTACCATAATAAATCTATAGAACATAGCATCTTTAACTAAAGATCTTAGTTTTAGATTTTTCATAGTGTCTTTAGATGCTTCAATAAATGACTCAGCTGCACGTTTCTTACTAGATTCGGTACCTTCCCCATTAATATAAGCATCCATATTTTCATATATAATATCAAGCTGTGTTGATTTACTATATTGCACGCTATCTGCATCAACAACTTTTGCAACATACATAAGCTTATTAGAGTTTTTATCATAAAGTTCTTCTAACTTTCCAATTGCTCTATTTCTAAGTTTAGTAAATTCAGTTCTAGTAGATACAGTTTCCTCATGCTGATCTAAATAAAATTTCTTTGGATTTGGAGACTTTTTAGCCTCTTTCAAAGATTTAGATATCATTGAAAATCCACCTGCATTAATTGCATATATTTTAATTAAATCATAAGGATCTTTTGCAGGATCTAAAAATACAGGCTCATTTCCGCATCTTAATTCTATTTTAGACCAAAACTTATCATTGTCAGGTTTTAGTAATGTAACCTTATTCCAAAAATCTTTATCTTCTGGATCAAGGATATTTGCAGCAAGTTCTGCTTCTAATTGAGCAACTGCTTTTCTGATTTCTTTAACTTTAATATCTCTTTCTCCAGGTGCTAACTTTTTAACTTCTGGAGCAAACTCATTTAAACCAGTAACATATCTTTTAATTCCGTTTAGTTCAAGACATGCTAATGATTCTTGATGCCACACTCCTTCATGAAGTGACATACCATAAGTTTCTAATCCCATATTCTCTTTATCAGGATTAAAGTAAGGTCTAATAGCTACAGTAGTATCTTTACCTAGTTGATACTTTTCTACAATAGTGTAATCTTCCATTTGTTTTATTGGTTTTAAAAATTAATTATTACTCAAAAGTACATAATTATGCACATTATTAATTAATATTTCTAATGCCGGTTTGCACCGGCAAAAGTTTTTTGAGTATTATGCTGTTACAATTTTAACTGCACCACTTGTAGTATATAAATCACCAGCAACCAATCCCGCTGCAAGAGCAGCAGTGTTATCAGCATACTCTTTTAGATCTTTACCACTTTTTTGTGAAGCAACAAGTTTAGAAGCATCTTGATTTGTAAACTCAGTAACCTTTTCTGTTTTTTTTCTATTTCTCCACCACATTTTTTATTGCTTTAAAGGGTTAAAAAAAGGGGAGGATTGACCTCCCCATTTAACTATTCTTAGAATGAACCTCCCGTTACTGGGTTTCTCATTACAATTTTTAGAACTTTAGTTGGATCTTTTACCCAAATAGCTGGCATACACTGAGTCATATAAACTCTGTATCCATTGAACTGTCCGGTAGAAGCAAATCCTTGACTTCTTCCCATATAATCCATTGTACCATTTTGGTAGAACCACTTAAGTTGATTATCCCATGATAATTTCAACAAGTGAATGTTATCATTTCCGTTATCAGTTACATCAAAAATGATAAAGCTGAATGAGCTAAGAGGACGTCCATCAATTAATGGGTTCTCAATATCATTAGTATGTAAGTTATCAAATGCTGGGTTAAGTACAAACTTAACGTTAGCAAGGAAAGGAATTGTAAAGCTTGTGTAAGCAAATCCAAAGTCTAGATCCATTCCTTTACCAGTTACTGCACCAATATCAGTTGCATTTTGAACTAATCCAGAACCATATACTTCGTCAGCAATAGCTTTGTTGATTAGTTGCATACCACCAATACCTGTTTGTACAATAAGCTGACGTTGTGGGTCTGGCCCTTTGAACTCAACTTTACCTTGGTAGAAGTTATACAATTCAGATTTAAACATATCAAGTGAGAAACTAGACTTGTTGTATACTCTTTTAAATGAGTTATCCAACTGTGACCAAAGACCAACAGATAATCTAATATCATCTGGACCGTCTTGTCTGATTCTACCACCTTTACCCCACATTAGGTAAGTTTCAATGTCATTTGCAATTTTAGATAAGTGAGCAGCTTCCATATTTGTAACGAAAGTTCTTGATAAAGAACCGCTTTCAAATGCATCTCTTGCTCCTGATTTACCCATACTTGCAACCAACTCTTCAATAGAAGAAACAGATGGATTGTTAGGATCTTGATTAAAGTTTCTCCAGATCTCAGTTACTGGAACAGTACCATCAGAATTCATTCCTCCTTTAAGCATTAAATCAGCTCTTGAAGAAATTGAATAGTGTACGTGTGCTTCAGCTCCTCCTACAAAGTTGTAGAACTCACGGAATCCAGATCCAGTCTCAAGGTCTGAGAATCTTTCACCATACTCACCTCTAGCGGAACCTTTTCTGAAATACTTAGTTCCAGGAACTAAATACAAAGAAGCGTCTAAACTAGCTGCGTTATTGTTATTTACTAATTGAACTGTGTAAATGAACCCGTCACCAGCAGGAATAATATCCTCAGCGGTAATATACATTTCAAGCCCATTGTACTTATCATAAGTAATGATGTCACCGTGACCAAAAGCTCTCTTAGAAAGTTTAATTCTAAAAGTAGTACCATCTGCTCCTAGATCATTCACTGCTTCAATATTAGAAACAATGAAAGGAAGATCTTGTGCAATTGGAGTTTGCCATTTGTACTCACCGCGAGCATTATCTACCATGATTGTGTTTTTACCACCAAATGATGCCATTTGATAGAGGGGCATTTCTACTTTTTGTGTCATTGCCCATAGATCAACAGGTCCCATATCCATTGGTTCTGAAGAACCAAGCATCTGAGACAAGTGATAGGAATCAACATGAGAGGAAGCTTTGTAAGCTGTATCTCTCAGGAATATCCCATTGTTTAAAACTGGAGTTGCCATAATTGATTGTTTTTAGTTATTATTTATTATTTGATTGTTAAATCCTTTTAAAAATGTTTGTTGGTTTGGGTATTACTCTCTTCTTTGGTTTTTCTTCTTTTTCTCTTTCCGCCACACCTAGAGAGGCAGTTCCCTTATTAGCTTGTTCCATCTTAAGTTTTCTAACTGTCTTTTCAGTATTCTGCTTAGCTCCTAATTCCATGATTCTAGACTTATATCCATTTGGATCAGCTAGTAACCATAGAGCTTCAGAAATCAAAGTATAGTTAGGCTCTTGGAACTGATACTTTTCTAACAAGTGTCCTAATAAATTAGTGTTTTTACCACTAACTGAAGGATATGATGGTTGAACTAAACCATTATATAATAATGCCTGAGTCTTTTTATCAAGCTTCATACTCCCAAGACTTCCATCTTTTAAAGTATGATAAACATTATTCATATATTGTTTAGAAGCCTCGGCTTGCTGCTTTTGTTTAAGTTCTTGTTGTTGTAGTCTTTGTGCTACAACCTTCTCTTGCATTTTATCTAACTTAGGTTTAAACTTCATAGCTTGTTGCTCTAGCTTACCTAAGTCTTTCCATATTTCTATTTCTTCTGCAATTTCTTCTGGAGTACCATACTCTGTGTTTGTTAAGTACTCAGTAATAATTCTTTCTTGCCCACTCTCACTTGACGCATCAATCTCAAAAGTCTCCTCGGCCTGCCCTAAAGTTTTAAATAAACTTTTAAGATCTGTACCGCCATTTGCAACATATTGTGCTGCAACTTTTAGTTCATTAGGAAGAGCCTCAAAAAATTGTTTAGGTGTCTCACGTCTAACTTGATTAGCTCTTTCTTCTAAATTAGCTTCAAGAAGCTCTTCAATATCTTTAGCTGAGTACTCGTCAAGAGGCTTATCATCATCAAATGCAAATAATCTATCAGACTTAACCATCCTATTAATCACATCTGTAAATCCGTTAATTGGTTTTCTACCTCTAGTTTCTACTGTTGGCTCTTCTACTTCTTCTTCAGTATCAATAGATATGTCATCTAATATATCATTTCCTTCAGCCTTTATTTCAGCGTCAGTTGTTTTAATATTAGTTTCATTAGCCTCAACTTCTGCTCCTTCTTCAGCTACTTCAGTTTCTTCTTTATCTTGCGTAAATGAAAAATCCGCTTCAGTTCCAGGCCTTGAAAACATATTAGGTTTCTTTGGCTCTTCTTCTGCTAACGTAATGTTATCAGCACTTGCGCCAAATACCTCATCAATGTCAATGTCTACTTTTTCTACAGTAGTTTCTTCCATATTGTTATTACTCATAATTGTTGGTTTTAAAATTCAAATGAACTATCATATATAATATATCTAAAACTTTCCAAATAAACTTATATTATTTGAGGTTTGTTTAAAGTTTTTACTAGTATTATAGCTAACATTAAAAAACACTTTTGAAAAATAAATTTATTTTATTTTTTCTTCTTTTTGTTTTCTTCTTTTTTAGCTTGAACATCATACTTATTTTTATTCTCTCTAGCTATTTCTAAATTAGTGTTGGCAACTGATTGCTGAGTTCTAAGCTTTGCTTTCTCCACATCCATCTTAGCTTTTGTTTCAGCTTGCTTCATGACGTTTTCATTTCTTTTTACGTCCATTTGCTCTCTATATCTAGCAGTTTCTTTCATATCAGCCATGGCATCTTTAAAGTCTGACTGCATATTCTGATCAATATCACTTTGAGCACCGTAACCCGCAGCTTTAATTTCAGCAATCATAAGATCATTTTGTCTATTCTTTTCATTTTCTTCTTGCTCAAACTGTAATTTCATTTGTTCTTGTTGCTGAGCTGCTTGAAGTTGTTCTTGTTGCATTTGCTGTTGTTGCTGCATTTCTTGCTCTCTTTGTTGCTGAGTTCTCATTTCAGCATCTTTAAGTATATCAGAAACTTCAGCAATAGATTCTGCTTTAATCACATTTCCTAGATCATAAATGCTTGCGCCTGTAGTATTATTCTGAATAGCCATCTGTTTAAGCTGTTCAAGAATGGCTCTATGATTTGTTTTAGTTGTAGTGAATATGTTAAAATCACGTAATAATAAATCTGTACCATCAATAACAAAGTTTACTTTTTCAGCCTCTGTTGTAATATAACTAAGTCTAACGCTAGGGTTAGTACTATGGTAGAACTGAGCTAAGTCTGTACGCATTTGATGAACTCTTGGCATTAGTTGATCCGCATGCTGTGTGAAATATAATTCAGTTTGTGCATATGATTGATTTAATGCTTGAACTACACCTGTTGCAGTCTCTTGTCCAATTGGGGCTCCTAAACGTTGAGCATTTACACCAATAGATTCAAATGCTTGTTGTTTAAAGTAGTTGGCTAATTGTATTCTAGACATTAATCTTCCAGACTGTTCCATATTTAAAGTCTGATAGTGATTAAAGTTTGTGGCGTTTTCTGTATTTGTAATTGAAGTATCAAGCGGTAGCATCTGAAAATCCTTCATTGCTACATATGCTTTTGCATAATTGTGTTTACCCCAATCTTCACCCATTGAATGTCTTGGTAAAGCATTTTGGTCAAACATGATCACAGTACCAAGCTCATCCACTAAGATATCTGCAATCTGATTGTTTACCATATTGTATCCAATCTGATATGCTTTCATTAGATCTACCAAAGATGTTGATCTTGTATTTCTATCTGAGAATACTCTTCCTTCAATTGGAAGCTTGCATCCATATAATGTTTTATCTCCTTTAAATTGAAATGGTATTCTGCCAGGTTTAGTTCTATTTATTCCAAGATATATTGGATTAATGTTATCACCCATATTAGATCTCCAGAATGCTGGTAAGTTGGGTCCAATTTTAACACCCCCACATACTTCATTTACCCAAATCCAATCTATATGCTCACCCTGAAGTAAATTTTCTTTTGTTTTTTGTTTGTATATTGTTGTATCATATACAGGCTTTTCAGTTATTTTATAATTTTCATCAATGATTTCTTGAATTATCTCACCATCATTTTTTATTCTAGTTAAGTGTCCAAGTTTGCGTTGTGTTTTCCAGTATGTTGTAGTAACACGCATAAGTTCTGATTCACCCCATATACCTACATCTTCGCCTTCATTCAGAATCATGCTTACAATATCACCTCCTTTTTTTGGATCATCATTCCAATTACTTACATATTGTCTATAAGCTAATCCAGGCATTTCCGTATTCCATGCATGTGATCTAGAAGGATCATAGTATGAACCATCATTTTGCATACCATTTACTTGATATAGTGCGGATCTTGCAGGATATATTTCTTGAAGTGATGCTAATTGTTTTTCAGTCATTAAATAACCATACTTATCAATAACGTCTGAAACGGTCATTAAATCAATTTTACCGGCATAATTTGCATTAGATATATATCTAACATCTGGAGACTTTTGATAGAATGTTAAAACAGGATTCCAAAGCTCTATATCATAATCATCCTCTAACATTTTAAAATGCCAAAATTCTCTATCACAAATAAGCATATCACGAAAAGCTCTTTCTTCAAGTTCTTGCATTTTGAATTTTTCTTCATCTACTGCAAGCTGATGAGAAGCCCATTCTTCTATCATAGATCTGTAGTCCTTAGAAAAGAAGTCTTCTATCTCCGGAAGTGTTTTTAAATTTTCAGGGCTTAGTTGCTGTTGAGTTTCTTCAGATTCTAAATCTGCTCCCATCTCAATCATTCTAGCTGTTAACTTGGCTGATGCATCTGCTAATAGATTTTCTTCTATCATAGATCTTTTTTGCTCTAGCATCTCATTATAAGATGTGTCATCAACAGCTCTAAATTGAACTTTAGAATAGCGGTTAGAAAACTCACCAGTAAGTACATTAACTACATTAGGAATAATAGGGTAAAACTTTAGCTCTAATGCAGATGAATCTTCTTTTGTTAAAACATCCATTAAATCTTTGTAGTCATTATCTTCCTCTACAATATAATCTGTCTTGTCAATGATACCCTTGGCAAGCTTATAGTTTTTTAAAAGCTTTCTTGCATTGTGTCTTAAAAACTCAATACCTTGCAACTCTAACCAATCTATATTCCAAGCATACCAGTCATCATCTTTTTTCTTTGATGGTAAAAACTGTATAGGCTGTGTCAGACTTGATGAGGTTGGATAACCCTCACCCTTTGCACCATTTTTAAGCTGTAATGCATTAAATACTTTCATTATCTAAAATTTTTAAATCCGTTTCTTTTTACTTTTCTTGCTAAAGTTGACTTATTGCGCCCTATATTTTTAAACGGACTATACTTTAATTTATACAAATTTTGTGACTTTTCCAAGGAAGAATCTGTTTCTTTAACTTTCAAATAACCTCTGTTTGATTGCTGAACTTTAGCAAAAGTAATCAATGCCGCAAATGAAACTAATCTATCCACGTTTACTCCCGGCTGGTATGCTAGCATCTCCTTTAGTAACATAGGATCTGGTATTCTTTCTATACCCAATGTAGAACTTATAGTATTACCTTCATCATCAAGATCTTCATCTATTTCTTCACGTAAAAATTCAATAGCATAAGATATAAGATGGGATTTAAACAATGTACCTGTATTCTTCCATCCATATTCTTGGTATACTGTTTTGTTTGAGCCTATATCTTTTAAAAATAATATTTGCTGTTTTGGAACTAAATATTTTTGCTTTTTCTTAGATATCATGTACTGAATAAAAAGAGATATATTGTTTTCTATAACAGCCCATGCATTATACCATTCAATTATTAACTGAAGTCTTTCATGTGTTTTATTAATATCATCAAATCTGCCGCACCATGCTGCTACAATTTTATCCTGTTCAATTATTTGCTCTACACCTTCTGGAGTTTCTCTTGTTATCTCAACGGCATTTTTGTAAACATATATACTACACAATGAATCTGACGTTGTTGTTTTACCTTCAGATACAGGGTCAATAGAAGCATAGTATGCACCCCACTCTGGATTCTTAACAGGTCTTTCCCAAACAACAATAGATCCTGATTTATCCTGCATCTTTTTATCTACGGGAAAACTAGATATTGGAAGCTTAGATGTTCTTTTTGGTTTTATACCATCATGAGTTCTTTCAAGTTCTATATGCTCATAATGATACTCTTTATCTTCAATTTTTTTAAGTTGCTTTTGAATAAGACCTTGCGGAAATATTGATTCTTTCCTATAGGCAAATCCTTCTGCTATATTAGTTGGCTTCTGAGATATTCTTAACTGATATTGTTCAGGATTTAGTTTAACCTTCCATTCAGCCCGTTCCTTCATAATAGCATCTAAAGCTTCTTGTACTTTAGAATTGCCATAATCATCTATATGTGGAGGCATGGACCATTGTTCTGGAATAAATAAACCAGACAATCCTTTAGTGCCATCAGCATCCATTAAATTAGTTTCTACAGCGTATATATCATTGTTTAATGGATTTAATATCATATCTTTTAGTGGAATACATTGATCTAAATCACCCACTGATCCTGCTGCTATAAACATACCTGTAGTCATCATACCAGAAGACATTGCAGGACGCAAATACTCATATGTATCTGCCATCTTAGGTGCAATCCCCGCCTCCTCATGAAAGAAGTAAGTTGTAGGTCCACCAACACCTGCTGTTGCATTCTTTTCAAATGATGCACCTTGTATCTTAGATTTTAAACCTTTACTAGTTTTTCTGTTACCAATTTTAACTTCTATCTGTTGTTGCCATAGTAAAACTTTTTCCGGATTACTGGGTCTATACCATGCTGTATGCTCATTTAAAAAGTCTCTATATTCCTCTAAGAACTTCCAAGAACCCTTATCATTAATATAATCTTTAAGGCTTGCTCCAATCTTACAAACAGACCCTTCTTCAAACCAATAAGTATTTATAAGCTTACCCATATGAAAATAAGAAGATGCTATCTGACGTTTTTTAAATATAGCCGAATGCTTATGATTTAACTCTGCAAGTAGTTCATATAATGCCATATGATATTGAGCATCTCTAACTTTAGCAAAACCGTATGCTTTTTCTTCCTTGTCATAAATTGGAAGAAAGTTTAACCACATGTAATAGTCTCTACATAAATACCAAGTATTACCATTGTTGTTAAATATTACACCGTTTCTACATTTATCTTTTTCCTGATTCCAGTATTTAATAAAGTCTTTAGATCTAAAAGGTTTATTACAATAAAATCCTTGATCATTAAATATTCTGGCTTGCTCATTAAATAAATAAGAGGTTTCATCAAAGTTATATTGACCAGGTTCTTTAAATAATGGCAATAAAAAGTCCAACCACTCCTGATCATTTTCAAAAGTGGTTGTAGTCCATTCACCATTATCATATGTTGGAATAACCTTACTCATCTACAACCTTGGCAAATATCATATCCACATTAACTAGCATGCAGTCTTCACCATCATGTTTCATATCAATACCTGTTGCATGTTCATGATATTTTACTCTATCTCCAACACTTAACGTACTGACATCTTCACCTACAGCAATTACTTCTGCTAAATAGTCCTTCTCAATTTCCGTCTTTATTATTGTTGTTCCTGGATAATAATGAGACGGTTGGACATCTTTTATCAAAACTTTCTTTCCTAGTGGTACTATCTTCATTTTTATTTTGTTTTATTGGTTTCTCTTTCCATGTTGGCTCATCCCAGTAAAGGAATATAAGCCCATCTTTTTTATCCTTGGTCATAAGCTAACCCCTGTCCTCCCCTAACTGATGTTGTTTGTTCATCTTTAAGATCTTTATATGCGCCTTTAAATGATTGTCTAATTGCATCAAAGTCTTTTGCTACAGCCCGTATTTGACTAATATTACCATCTCTACCATCTGTAATTTGAGTATTAGCCATATATGTAGCCATATTATCCAATGCTTTCTTGATACCCATATAAGCTCTGTATGTAGGGGTTTCATACATCTTCATACACATATCCAAAGCATATCTTATTTTAGGATCTTCAGGTGATTCTTCCAATCCTACCTCATCTATAACAATGTCCTCTTTTTCATGCTCCGGTAAATTAAAAAACGGATTAGATTCTGGATCAGGAGCCGTCATATAAAACAAGTATTGATAAATACTCATATATGTTTCAGGATACTGATCCATAATTTCTTTTAAAAAGTTTAGTGTATAACAGTGTTCTGTTACAACAACTTTATCATTTTGTATATCAAATAATTTTGTAATCATGTTGTTAAGTCACTTAAAACGGTTGTAAATATTGTCGTTACAGTTACAGTTGAACCATCACTAAGCCCAATAGTTGTCCTTGTTGGATTACCTGCTACTTTTACATTTGTAACATAATTTCTATTAACATAACCTGTTTTAAAAACTTCATTGGTAGAAGTTGTCTGTTCAGGATAACTAGTACCCGGTACCTGAAAAGATGATCCATCAGGTAATGATATAGATTGACCTGGCTGTGTTACAGTATTGGTTGATGTTGTTGTCTCTTCTTCTACAAATGTATACTGTATTAAATCTGAGGGATCTATTGCTGCCATTTATTTTGTTTTTAACCAGTTAATAATAGTTATTACTTCATCCTTTAAATAGTCAAGATCATACATTACAATCTCATCTAATACCGGCTCTCCATTTATATGTTCATTAATTGGATAACCATTTTTATCTTCACCTATTTGTTTAAACTTTACATGTTGTATTTGAAGTCTTCCAATCTTTAATTTAGGATTATGCTTCTTAATAATATACGCATAAATACTCAATTGTAAATTATAATGGTTTAAATTACAATCATCCAAATGTGAAACTGGATTATACATCTTAGACGTAATGCCTTCCCAATTGGTGAATCCTTTTTCTTTTATTTCTTTATTTGTTTTATAATCTGTAATATTTATTTTACCATCTATTATTTCAACAAGGTCTGCTTGTCCACAAATTTTTGCTGATTTCAAATACACCATATGTTCTGGATAAACACCATCTTCAAGTTTCTGCTCAGATGCAATCTTGATTCCACTTTCTTTGTCATAGTTGGGTTTTATGATGGGGACCTCAATCCCTTCTCTTTCAATTGTTTCAAATGAAAGTAAATCAGTTTCTCTTTGATTATGGTAGAAATTTCCAAGTTTAATTGCTCTATTAGATTCATTATCCCAAGCTTGTAATATTTCTTTTGGAGTCATACCATACCACTTGGATCTTTTATTCTTAGATGATTTTTTAGCTTGTTTCTCTGCATCAAATTTTGGTTTAAGCATCCCTATTAGTGAGGTAACGCTTTTCCATTCAATTTTGTCATTATCTATACTTTCATATAAGTGACCTTCTTCTTTAAATTGTAATGCCATATTTATAAATTTTGTATTCCCGGAAAAATATTATTATTCTGATTTAAAAGTCTAGCAACAGCTTGACCAAAATCAGCATCATTAGGATATTCAGTTCTTAGTTTTTTTACTTGTGCTTTAAAATCAACACTTTTCTCAACAAATTTGTATTCTACCTTTGGATTAAAATATTCTTTTGTTTGCCTATGCTTATTTAAATCATTCTTGTCCATCATTTAAATTTTTAGTTAATTCATCTTCCTCTTCATCAGTCATTAAAGCATGCCATTTATTTAATGGGCATGCGCTAGATAAAGATCTTATTTTTAAACCTAAACTGCATCCGCATTCTCCACAACAAGGTTGTGTTCCAGGAACTGTACATTTTTTACCATCTCTGTCTAATGATTCACATCTCACACAATGTTGTTCCCACCTTTCTTTAGCAACAGCTTCAACATGTTCTTGCTTAAATATTTTATTTTTTAATCCTTCTAGGATTTGCTTTCTGTTTTTAAATATGTCTAATAAACTCATGATTTATCTTTTTTAAACTGCTGTCTGTTGTATATTGAATCTTCAATTTTTTGTAAAGTAAATTCAAGATTTTCTATTTTCTTTTTTGTCTCTAAAGTTTTTTCATAACCATTATAAGTATGTTTTTCTAAGTTGCCTAGATAGCTTTTATTTTTAATTATAGCTTTTTCTAATCTAGCTTTTCTTATTGCAAATGTACCTATAGCCTCAATGTAAATTCTTATGTCATCTATATTAGATAATGATTGTCTTACTTTAGAATAATAAAATGATATAAGATCATCTACCACAGAAGAATGTACACCAACTTCATCTGCTATACCCTCCTTAAATATTTTGTGGCTTTTAGGTTTCATTCACCAAGAATCTTAAAGTCTAATAATATTATACCATTTGACACTTCCACTTCTTTTGAAATTTCAATTGTCTTTTTACTCTTACCGTTTTTTATAATCAAACCTTTTTTAGCTGCTTTATTTATAGCATTACGTGCGGACTGTGGACTTTTAAATATTTCATTTGTTACAGCTATTTTACAAAATTCCGTAAGTTCATGTTCACCCATAATAGCAAGCAGACCTAAACAATCTAGATCTGCTGTGCTAATTTGGATATCATTAAAAAAACAGTAAGTGAGTATTTGATATTTTAAGGTTTTATCTAAACTAGTTCTAACCTTCTTTGATATTTTAGTTACTTCTGCCATACTTATAGTTTTAAAATTACTTCAACAAGGCGTTCATCAGGATAGCAATCCATCTTGGTTTTTCTAACATTTGTATGTGTAAGCAATCCTTTTATTTTTCCATAATAAGCATCTTCTTGAAACTCAAATGCTTTTTTGGGTCCAAGCTTTTTGATCAATTGCTGTAACCCTAAGCGCATATCAATCTCATCTCTTTCAGCAATGTACCTTAATAGCTTTTCTGTTTCAGCTATTTGCCTATCTGAATATTTATGCCAGTATTGACGTCTCCTAAATGGAGAGTCTAACTTCATTACTTGATCTTCATGTACAGATGATTTAAAATAAGTGTAGTAATTACCCATATCTTCTTCAAGGTATCCTGCAGAACAGATTTCTATACCAATAGAATGCCTATTCATATGACCAGATCCAGTTTTACCTAAATGCCAACCGTATCCACCTTCAGGAAAAGCTTGTACTACAATACCATCATACTCAGTTGAGCCACCCTTATGAGATTGACCCCCTATAACAAATTCTGTAGCAACTCTACCCCGTGTATCTTTATTCCAGTGATCAATTACCCTATATGGGTTTTCTCTACCAGCTGTGTGATGTAAGAAGCAGTACTCATTCTTACCTTTTCTTTGAAGATATTCATTCTTATCTAGATAATATCTGTGAATAAGTTGGTCATACTGCGTTTCAAAATGCTGAGACATGATATCACTATCTTCATCAATGGCTTCACCATCAGACTTAGATAATGACAACATATGCCACGTATTATTCCCAACAATACCATCAACAACTAATTGTTTCTCTAACTGAAAGCGCATAACAGCCTTTTCAGTCTTTGGGCCAAATTTACCGTCTGGTATAACGTTAAGAATCTTTTGTAAACGTACTACTTCCGGTCCTTTATCACCTTTCTTTAGTAGCTTATTCATCTTCAACGACTCTTTTTAGTTTTTTCTTTGGCGCCACTGGATCATTTATAGTCTGATTAAACTCTTCCCTAGCTTCATTAGTTGTAGCTGGCGGAGTATCTTCTTTTGCCCCTTCCATTTGCATGTATGCATCAGCCATAAAAGCTTGAGCTTGTACTCTCTTAGCACGATTCTCTTCAATCTCCGTCATTAAGCGTTCATATTCTGCTTGCACTTTTAAATGGGGAATCTGTTCCTTATAAAACTTAGTGATTTCAGCACGTCTTGCCTTTGCTTCCTCTGGGGTTAGCTTTTTGTTGGTTTCTTCACTCATAATATTTGATTTTTAAATTTAAACCAAATATATAAAAAAAGTTTAACTAATTAAAGTTTAATATCTTTTTTATACTACCGTCTGACATTAGTACTATAACAAACCCTTTGTAGTTTTCATCTACATCTTGTCCTAATTGGTTGTATCTTCTTATTATATAAGGCGCATCTATGGTTACAGATACTGGTTGGAAGATTTCAGTTGTCCCGTCATAGTCTGTTTGTGCTAACCGGTAGTACGAAGTACCTAAATACGGTTTAGGATCTTTTATATTGTAGTTTAATGTTGAGCTACTATACCCAGCTCCGTTTATTTTTTCTAGATTTTCCCACGTATATGCGTCTTGACTACGCTGAATTGTAAAATAATCACTGTTTGCTTCAGATGCCGTACTCCAATTTATATCAACGATACCCCGATCTACTGTTGCTGTAAAGTCTAATAACTCAATTGGTAGTGCAAATGGTGCATATATCTCTAAATACTCTACATGTGCATATTTACCATTGACATTTCCATTTGAATTAGTATTTAAATCAAAGCTTAACAGGATTGCTGTATTAGGAATGGTGAAAAACCGCGTTCCTATTATACCAGAGATGTCATATCCTGTCCATCCACCAACTTCCTCATAATACCAAAAAGAAAATACATCTCCATTTCTAAGATTAGAAGATATTACCATAATGGCCTCAACACTTCCCCAAGAACTAAAGTCTAATGTGTCTGATTCAAAACTATAGTATGTATCATCTATGTATGTTCCGGAAACATTGTAGCATAACTCCCCTCCATGAGATCCTGTGTTGGGTTGCCCCGTGACAAGCTCCCATTCACCAGGCCCACCAAAGCTATCAAACTCCTCAACATACGGATTTGAGGTTTGACTATAAACACTAGTACATAACAATAACAGTATACTAAGTAATCTCATCATATATCTTTTTTAATTCTGCACAACGTAAGTAATATTCAGACTCATCCTGAGCAATATAGAACTTAATCATATTATCCAACTCTTGTTTCTGGATACCTGATGTAGGATCATATGCCATAAGAGCACTAATACCAATAAGATTCTTTTCCTCCACTAGATCAGCAAAGTCTATTTTATTAGTGAGAACCCTATAAGAGTTTTCATAGGCAGCAGCCAACATTACTTCTTCTAGTTGGATTTTTTCTAGTTCAGTTAATTCTTGGTCATCATCCCATTCTTGTGGTTCTTCCATGTTTACCTCTTTATATAATAATATACAAATTTCCACGCAGTCCCCCTAACCTCAAAACTAAAAATTTATCCCCACCCCTGTTAAAGAATTGTGTGTTTTGCATTCTGTGAGGGTCCTATAGATCTGCTCCCCGGCTATCTTTTGAGTTGGGGGTAACCCCTTATGTCTAATTAAAAATTTTACAAAAATGGAAAATTCAAAAGTAAACTTCAGCAAGTCAACAAGCTTGGTTGACTTCATCATCAATCTTGGTGCTAACACAGCCAAGATCATCCGTAACCCTAACACCTCAAAGAGATTCTTTGTGGTTGAGGGTACCGAGGTCACTGGTAGAGTCTCCAACAAAGTTGAAGAACTATCTGCGGACCTACGTGTCTCCTGGATGGAACCAGAAGACGGTGATGCGTCTTACATCATCCACCTTGCGGGGTCTGATGAGAACACGCTGAGCACGCTATCTGTTAAGTAACCCTTAACAGTGGCGGCTCTGCCGTTGGCTGGTTGTCTGCTGACTATTGCTACTATACAGTAGCCGGGCTTAATGCATGTGCCTGGGAACAGAAGCATTTCTTTTTCTCTCATTTAAACCAATCATTATGTACACAGAACTTAATGGTGTTGTTACTCCAATTGACTGGACTCGCAACCCTAATGCATAGTAATATGTATTAATCCTGCTAATAATAGCGGAGTCTAACCATACTTGGCAACAGAAATGGTTTATTTTTTTTATTTGTGTGTGTCATTTAATAAGTGACCTCTCATTTGCCATAATCATTGGGTTGGTAACCAATAAGAAATTAATTAGTCCATTGTATATATATGGCTAATACTAGCACTAGAAAGAACGTATTTATAGTCATGTCTGACATGGCAACGTTGTATACCTAAGCAAGTAGACAAACTGCTTTACTTATTATCTATTGTATTCTCTCTCTCTATAGAGTTTATATAATAGAACCCGGAATTAATGGACACAGAGTCCTTGAGATTTGATCACCTCATCCACTCTGTGTCTTATCAAATTGGTTAGTCTTGACCGTTTAATTAAGACAGTACAATGATGCACTATAGACATCCGAGGTACCAGGCTCTATGACCTTGACAAAACAGAGCAAAAACTTATTATAAATCCATTATCGTAATTGATCACTACGTATATGGTCACAGGGACAAGATGCAGCATAGTCTCGTTGTTAGTTGAAAGAAGATACATTGAATTCAGTCTTTACTAGCTACCTGTGTAAAACTAAGGTGAGAATCCTTGGAACGCTTAACATTGCCGTGGCTTATGTCTATCCTTGAGGTAGCATTAGTGTCTAAAGAAATGTTCGCCAGCTCTCATGGCGTTAAGATAAACCAGTAATGGTATAAATCCATCAGCAACTTGAAAGGCTGTGGAGATATATATAGTTCGCTATATGTATTTTATAGAAGAGTATTTCAATATCCATGTAACGGCAGCGTCAAATCCCTTCGGGTGCGTGAGTTGTGTGGAGAGTATGACAGGCATGCTCTTGAGCTTAAAAGGCAATAAGAATTGAGATAGGTATTGGTACTATGGTGTTGTCGCACTTAGAGCTGGTATTAGAATTTGCATCTAGAATGCTGTGAGAAATCACGTGTTCGTATAGATAATAGTTTAGTGAGTAGCCGTGACAAGCAAAAGCAGGTAGGAGTAGTAGTCTAAACTTCCCAAAAGGAAGCATGATTACATAAACTCTAAGCGCCTCTTATCATTAACCTGAATCCTAACTTAGCCATTAAATTGGCACATTTAAACAAGATAAACAAATGAAGAAAGCAAAATTAGTTTGGAGACTATTGTGATGGCACTAACGCCAACAATGTTCTTATCCTTCTGTAATATGAAGGCATAGATAGCTCGCAAGGCTTGCTATGAAGGAATCCAGTAGTATCTGTAGTGAGGGGACACCCTCTTAAGCTCGTGAGGCATGCGGTATGAAAGTGAACTTATGACCACTTTAGTAGTGATGGCGGACATCTTAATCCGTGAACATGTACAGTACAGACCAGAAATGGACTGTGTGAGATAATTACTGAAAAGTTAATTAATCTGTACGTAAAGAGTCAAGCTCTCAGCTCTTTGGGTTATAGTGATATCCTATTGAAAAAACTATTTCGCCTGTGGTGAGCGAATACTCATAGAGAGTATGAATCACCACAATTTAAACTTAAACTAAAACTTTTCAACTATGATAATATTTAATACACTCAAGAAAGCAGAGCATTATGTTAATTATAGAAATAATAACATATCTATAAACTATTCTGATATGTGTTCTGATGAGCATTTACAATTTTATATAGAAAACAAGTATGTGAAAGAGCATTGGGAAGCAGAAGTATTCTGCGGTGCATCAGATCCTGAATCAGGATATGTATGTTGTTCTCAAACTAAACAACATACTGAAATTATAGGAATTATTAAATAACCACTTAATCTAACCATTATGAGAAATTTATTTAAAGATGCTATCTATCTATTTGATATGGAGTTAGATAAGCCAACTATTATTAAAAGCATAGCTGATAACAACTATGAATTACATGTCATACCGGATTATGAACAATCTTCTGTTGATGGATTTCATATTAAAGAAATTGGAATTCAATTGCATATTTACATCATTAAAGATAAAGCAATTGAAGAGAAAGATATATTTAGTGGAAATCACATGGATGATAAATATTTCTTTGATTTTCTTAAATGGTTTCATGATAATCCAAATCAATTAATAGAAGTATTCTACAGAAGTAAATTAGAAGTAATAACTAAAACGTAAAAATTATGAAAGGTAAATGGAAATCAGTATTATTAGCAACTTATGAAGATGTTCAATCAGGATGTACTATACATATACATAGTTCAGACTTTCGCATCTACTCACCCAAGAAACACATTGTAACCAAGCAAGATATATTTGAAAAAGCTTCTTGGGGAATGGGTTTTAAAACATTACACTACTCACCACTATTTGAAGAAGGACCTATTAAGATCTTTACACCTGAATCAAATAGTAGTAAATATGTTGAGGAAGATATTTTTGGGGAATAGCCCCAAAATCGCATACTATAGGCGGTCTATAGTTAAAGCAGAGAGAACTGTGAAGTTGCAAATTAAACACAAGGTATACGGTCTCGTTCCTTAACCAAAAGAGAAAAAAATGTACACGGGAGTGCTATTTAATAGTACTCCTAATTTTTTAATTAACAAATCAACTATGAGAATTTTATTAATCATTGGTTTATTAGTACTATTAGTACTAAGCCAAGCAAAACTTAACAAATTATGAAACAAAATGTAGCGTACCTATGGTTTGTTTTACTATTAGGAACATTTACAGCTATACTATCAGGTATGGGAACGGTAAATGTTTTGGCCTTTATTATATCCTATTGTTTCTGGGGATGTATGTTGGCTCCTATGATCCAAATTAATGAGTCATGATAGAATTATGGCAAGAATTTAAATGGTATCATAAGTTAATAGTGATAACATACCTAGTAGGAGTAATTATACAATGTGCTCTAAACATAGCAAGAAGTCCAATATGGAACGGATAACTGTGTCTCAAGGTGAGATACAGGATGCTATGAAGCACAGAGTACACAGAAACAAGAAGAAATATTATAAAAAAGTTAAACATAAAAACAAATCAGATGAAAAAAAAAATCAGTAAAGGAAACATTGCCATATTTTGTGGAATGTTATGTAGTTTATTATTTATGGCACCATTATATACAATGTTGTTCTTTAACCCACAATTAAACCAGGAATGGTTAACGTTATCAATTGCTCCTGGAATGTTAGGATGCGGATTACTTATATGTGGTAACTATATCGTAAACTTAGAAGAAAAAATAAAATCATTGCAACCACATAAAAGTGGTTTTAATTTAGTAAAAACCAAAAAAAAATAATCATGAACAAGACAATAACTTATCAAAAAAAGCAAATTGATTACAGAGTTGAATTTGCATTAGTATTCGGATTTGCTATAGGCTTTCATAAGTTTGAAGGATCTACGTATAATTCAAAATGTTTTACACTGGTAATTCCAGGAATGACAATAGAACGTACAATAAAAAAATACAAAAAAGATGTTTGAAGTAGATAATAACTTATACATGTATACCAGAAATGGCATTTTACATTTCACGCCATCCTTGGCGTTCGCAGATAAGCGTAAAGATGAAGGAACAGATATAGGGGTAGCTTAGGTTACCCTTTTTTTTTAATTTAACAAAAATCAAAAATGAAAAATTTATTTAAAAACCCAATTGTTTATGTTGCAGCATGGTTTGCTGTAATAGGTACATTAGCTGTAGTATTAAGTTCTTGTGCAACTCATTATGTTGGATGTGATGCTTATGGTTCAAATGATGGTCTAGATTATAAAAAGCCTAAAAAAGGTAATGTTTATGAAGCTGGATATCAAATTATGACTCCAGGTAGAGCAGAACACTTAGCAAAAATAAAAGATAAGTAATGTGGCGAACAATACTTAAAGGAGACCCTGGGAAACTATTTAAGGGTAATTCTTTTAATTTAGTACAATCTGAGGCAGGTTTATACTTGTCTCAGACTTACTTCTCTCCCAATCAGTATAGAGCTGAATATAAGATTAAAACTAATACCACTATCAATGAACATAAATATTATCCATTCCATTTAAAAATACCTAAATGGTATCATGAAATTTTTAAGAGGTTTGAAGCATTAAATATGCCAAGAAATGCAAAAGTAAACTGCAAAGAATTAAAACTTAGCTTAGTAATTGATGAGTCATTTGCTGTGTTAGAGTATCACAATGAATCTAATGGTATTGATTTTAAAAATCATTTCTATAACATTGAAGTATTCAAACAATTGCAAAATAGATGGCGCATAGTAAGCACGCATCTTAAACAAATTACTGATGAAGAATTTGCCAGTTTTAATATACCTGAAGTAGTTAATGAGGAATATGTAAATCCATCTTTAGAACTACCCAAAGATATTTTCTATAAATAATTACGGTATGCCGTATACTAACAGTACCAGTATTATATATGTATAATACTATAGAGTTTGGTTGATGAGTGGAAAGTAAGTTACGTAGATAGGGATGGTCCCTGTCTACGTTCTTACTTTTTTAAAACAAAAAATTATGAAAAATAACGTAGAAACAGCAGGAATGGAGGCATTACTAATATTTGTAATAGTTGCAGTATTTGTAATAGTTACTGCTTACATAACAAATTAAAATAATATGAAAATAATATTAATATTTACATACTTACTAAATTTAGGTTTTATTGAACCTATGAATGAAAGTAATGATAACAGAGAAATGTACATTATACATCAACCTAATGGAAATGTAATTGAATGTGCTTATAAAGAAGAAGTTGTAGAATGGATTATGACTGGTACATTTGAATATAATGAAGACTTAACAATAAATACTTTGTACAATGCAGATTGAAGCAATAATGAATAGTTTAATACTCAGAAATGTAATTAAAGAAAATTCATCTCAAAATGTGAAAGAATTAATTTCTGGAATACTCAGTAAACAACAAATAGAATATATATCTGCAGTAATGCATAATGAGGAATATGAATTTTTATCAAAGAATGATTATGTTAAAATTGAATATGATGATTCCGGTTTAAATTATGATCTTTTAGATCAATTGTATGATAAAGGTTTATATGATGGTAAATATGTATATGGAAGAATTATTAATTCTGATGACTGGGGTGAAGATTTTAATGCATATCATTATAACATGAAAGTTAATTTATTTTTATTAGATGATGATTTAAAGTTATTTTATTGTGAAGAAAAGATAAGTACTTATAAATTAATCAAAATAAAAAAACAAAATATAAAATACTATCAATATGGCGCAGATATCACCACAACTTCTAGAGAATGAATGGATAACTCATAATGGTTTAAAAAATTTCTTAAAAGATAAAAAGTTCTCTTTTGGAGATGAAATGAATAGAAAATATGCATTTAAAGATGATAAATTATTAGAATTAGCTGATTGGGATGCATTTAATTATATAAAAGAAAACCATGTAGTAGAAAAACCAAAAAATTATAAATGAAAAGATTTGGTATAGTAAATTATGATGTTATGACTGATCCTGAAGTATCATTACAAGCTAAGGGTCTATATGCATTATTATGTTGCTATGCTGATAAATCCAGAACTTGTTATCCTTCAATTTCAACTCTTGCAGATATTTCAAACAAAAGTACAACGCAAATATCTGTATATATTAAAGAATTAAAAGATGCAAATTATTTAAAAAGAATCAAATACAAAATTAAGCTTACATGAGTTAGCTATATTATTGTAATATTTTTTAATTTTTAGATTCAAAATAAGACAGCTTTTTATATAAAATGAACGTTTAATTGTTATATTTGGTCATACTTATGCCATGATAATACAATTGCCGTCCGGAAAAATAATTGAATGTTCTGTTGAGATATATTTACAACTATCTGATCAGGAATACAATGAATTAAATGGACTAGGCGCTCAGTATACTAAAGAAGATTCTAATAATCCTTTCTATAATCAATATTCTAATGAATTAAAGCGTGCTAAGCAAGCTTTTGAAGAAGATCATGAACATGAGCCTTCTCTTTATGAAATAGATGATGAGGAAAAAAGAATTGATAAGGATTTTCATCCAGATGATATATAGAATAAATCTATTCTATTAACTTTTATTAAAATTTAAATTATGTCAAAAAATCAAGTAACCGTGGTTGCTGATGATAACGGTAACGTTATACGTCAATCACAAAATCCAGAAATTGGATTCGTAAGAGTAACCCAAGAAGCAGTAAATTATAGCCAAACAGGATGGGTTCAAAGAAAAACTAGAAGTGCCTTAATTTTAGGTAATATAGATGATCTTAAAGAATTAAAATTTAAGAACAAACAAAAATTAGAAGGTAAAATTGTAGTTAAAGAATCTACAGAGCCATTTAATATGACAGATCCTGATAGAGATTTGAAAATAGCTGGTGATACCGGTATTATTTGCGCTACTGCAGATGGAGAGCCTATTTATAGAACAACTTTTTATGATGTAACTGGTGAACAATTAGATACATTTATTGCACATGCAAATGGGGATGCTATAAGACAAGCAAATGCAGAAGGTTCTGGAGCTGAATCAATAGCTGAAAGTGAATTTAGTGCAGAAGATGGTGATGAAGCAGATTCATTAACTGTAGAAGATGAAACAGAGGATGTTGAAGAAACATCAGATGATGTTGAAGTAGATGAAGAATCATTTGAACTATAAAAGCTAACCTCTCAGAAAAATATAAGTCCTTTGGGCATTTTACGCTGATGTTAGGCACTGTAAAGTCAGTGATATTAAGCATACGGGGGTATCCTACAGTAAGAAGGCTGTAGGACCCCTTTTTTATTAACTAAAACCAATATATTATGTTATCAAAAGATCAACAATCATTATTGCAAAAAGAAAGTGCAATCATGAAATTAAAAAACAGAGAAGAAAGATTTATATATTATGGAATATATGAATCATATTGTGCAAATAAAGACAATATTCAAAAGTTGCAATACACAAAACTCAATCCGCAACAACATTTTTTATTTAAACGTGTATTACACGGATTAAATATGTATTCAAAAGAACAAATTGAAGCAATGCATCCTCAAAAAAAGAGGAGAATCTCTAAAGTGTGGCGTAAAGGTCAAAATGTTATAAATGAATGGAAGCAAATTTTATCAAATAAAAAACTTAATAAGTTTTTGTTTGTAACATTTGGAGAAAGAAGTTCATTTGTAAGAGATCTTATGGAATATCCTATAAATGATATAGATCCAAATTATGTGGATAAATCATCTTTAAAAGAACAGGGTATTACATATGAAGATTTAATCTTAAGATTTATGCAAGTGGGATTATTACCAAAAAATTTTCTTGTAATAAAATGAGAAAAATAAGTAAAAAACTTGCACAACAACAAAGGGAGTATAGTAAGCTGCGTAAGACGTGGCTTACTGATCGCCCAGTGTGTCAAGCAAAAATTCATAGATGTACATTAAAATCTACAGATGTACACCATAAAAAAGGAAGAGGAAAGTATCTATTAGATACAAGTACTTGGTTATCAGTATGTAGAAGTTGTCATAATTGGATAGAAGTACACCCGGAAGAATCAAAAGAACTAGGGTTTAGTATATCAAAATCAAAATAATAATGAAAAATTTAATAAAAAGTATAGCATGCATTGGATTACCTTTTGTGGTATTTGCATTGTTAGCGTGTATGGTAGGACCATCTAAAAGTGAAATAAAAGCTAATAAAACATTATCTAAAACTGTTGAAGCAGAAAATTATTGTAAAGAAAATAATTTTAATGAAGATTTTTGTATCCTTATAGATATGAGCATTCATTCTGGTAAAAATAGATTTAGAGTTTATGATTTTAATCAAAATAAAATTATAGAATCATTTCAAGTTAGTCATGGTTGTGGTGATAATCCGTGGCAATCAGATAATACTAAAACTAATCCAAAATTTAGCAATACGGAAGATTCACATCTTTCATCTCTTGGCAAATACGCTATAGGTGATAGAGGATGGAGTAGTTGGGGAGTAAATGTAAATTATAGTTTACATGGATTAGAAGAATCTAATTCAAATGCATATGATCGTTATATTGTACTTCATTCATGGGGTCAAGTAACTGATTTTGAAATGTATCCATATGGAACCGCAGAAGGTTGGGGATGTCCTGCTTTATCTAATAATAATTTTATGACCTTAGATAAATTATTAAAAAATCAAACAAAACCCACTCTTATGTGGATTTATAATGAATAATGGAAGATTGGAATAAAGATAAATATCAAGGCAAAAGAAAAGATCAGGTTGACTTTTCAAATAAAGTAGCAATTATATCAGGAGCAATTTTTATACTCCTGATTATAATTTCAACAATTATTAACTTATTAAATTAAAAATCATGAAAGATAGATCGCAAAAAGCAATGATTATAATATGCATGTTACTAGCATTTTGTACAGGTATAATTGTAACAACTGCTATCAAAGTAGAAAAAGTACATTATATTCATAAAAACAAATGTGATGGAATATGCATAGACTATAGAGAAGCATATGGAATTGAAGAAGGTTTAGATGACATTTACTATTATGTAGATAAAATAAATAGTGGTGACACTACTAATCCTTGGACAGATTACATTAAGAATAAATGTGAATACATTAATAAACAAATTCAAAAATAATAATTATGAAAAATTTAATTTCAATTTTAATACTGTCATTGCCACTATGTATGGTGGCATGCAGTAAAGATAAACTTGCAGAGGACTTGATGAGTTGGTATCCTACTGAAGAAGAATGGGATGATCATATAAATGTCATAGTAGAAGAAGCTAATAAAAGTAAAATTGAATCTTTAATTAATATTGATTCAACAAATACTTTTGGCCAATTAGTTGCAACACATGCAGATGTGCAGACATTGCAGAATACAGTATATGATGGAAGTTGGGTTAACATAGGATATCCTGGCGGAGATCCCGGTTATCAACAAGGTGTTTGTACTGATGTTGTAATAAGAGCATATAGATTCATTAACATTGATTTTCAAGAATTAATTCATGAAGATATGAAAATTGCTCACATTGAATACAATAAAAGATATCTTACTAAAAAGTTAGATAACAATATTGATCATAGAAGAACTCAGAATATTCAAACTTATTTGACAAGAATAGGTGCTAAAATATCTGTCCCTAAAGTTAATGATTATAAACCAGGTGATATAGTATTTTGGGATATTGCTGCAGGACACACTGGTATTGTAAGTGATAAAAAATCTTCTCATGGAGGTTATATGGTTATTCACAATATTGGTGGAGGTGCTGAAATAGAAGATCTTTTATATACTTGGACTCCTATGGAAGTTTACCGGCTTAATGATGATCATGTAAATAAATTACAAGAAAATTGTACTTTTGAATATAGTTATCATGAAGATTTTAAAAGATATGTCAAGTAGAGAAAAAGTTCAAAAAGAAGCTTTAGAAATAACCTTAAGTCACAAACGTTGTGGCTTAGGGATTTCTATGGGTGTTGGTAAGACTAGAATAGCATTGCAACATCTTATAAAGAACTATGATTCTGCAGCTAAATATTTAGTTGTAGTTCCAAAAAATGCTGTGATAGATTCATGGAATACTGAAATGGTTAAGATGAGTAAAGATATTAATACTAATTGCTTTAATTTATCATCGCAGATACAATTTGTAAATTATAGATCTATAAACAAACTTAATCCAATTGATTATGATATAGTTTATTTAGATGAATGTCATAACTTATTATTTTCACATGAAGAATTTCTTAAAAATTTTAAAGGGAAGATTCTTGGTTTAACAGGCACACCGCCTAGAAAAGGATCTGAAAAATATACAATGGTTCAAAGATATTGTCCTATTGTATATGAGTTTAGCGTAGATGAAGCAACAGATAGTAATATTCTTAATGATTATAGAATAATTATACATCATTTAGAATTATCTAAATTGCCAAACTTAAAAAAGACAAATAAGCAAGGTGGTGTATGGTATACATCTGAAGTAAAAGATTATGCTTATTTAAATAGGCGTTGTCAAGAAGCTATGAGTGGAAAAGCTCAGCAAATGGCAGCAATAATGAGAATGCGTGGATTAATGGAATATGCAACTAAAGAAAGTTACTTAAATGGTATTATAAAAAATATTTCATCTAAGTGCATTATATTTGCTAACACACATAAACAAGCAGATCGTGTTTGTAAACATAGCTACCATTCTGGAAATAAAAAATCAGATGAAAATCTAGAATTATTTAGTGATGGAAGAATTGATAAATTATCTTGTGTATTACAGCTCAGTGAGGGTATATCTATTCCTAATCTGCGTCAAGGTATTATTATGCATGCTTATGGTAATAATAGGAAATCAGCGCAAAGAATAGGTAGACTTTTAAGGCTATCTCCAGATCAAAAAGCAACATGTCATATATTATGTTATAAAGGTACTCAAGATGAAAAATGGGTTACAGAGGCATTAAAAACATTTGATCAAAATAAAATAGAATATTTTAATCCTTTAAATACTTAAGTAGAATGATGCAGGTTTCAGCAGGCCAAATCGCTGAATGAATAAGGGAGACTGTAAGGCGGGTTTCCCTCTGCATGTTCTTAAATTATTATGAATATAAAAGAACTAGAAGAAATATATAATAAAAGATGTGAGGAAGATAGTCCTGCTATTATCCTATATAATGATGATGTAAATACATTTGATCATGTAATAAATTGTTTAATTCAATTTGTAGATCACAACAGCATACAAGCAGAGCAATGTGCTTTATTAGTACATAATAAAGGTAAATGTTCTATAAAAAAAGGTGATATATCAGATCTAATACCTATAAAATCAAAATTATTAATGCACAAATTAAATGTAGAAATAGAATATGGGTAAAATGAAAGAATTATATATTCAAATGCAAGAAGAAGAATATGAAGGAAATCCTTCAGAATATATTGCAGAACATATAAGTAGAATAAATGAAGGATTTTCAGCAACTAATATATTATGTCCGAATTGCATGAAAGAAAAGTTAGCTCAAGATAGTGAAACTGATCTAAAATGTTTTAAATGCGGATATGATTTTATTAAAATAGATGAAAAAACTGTAAAATTTAAATAATACTAAAATCAAGCAAAATGAAAATATTTAAAAAATTAATGAAATTCTTACTAATAAGTGTATTAATGCTTGGATTAGGTATATTTATGTCTCATTACATAGAAGTCGGAGATTATAATGATTATGGTAAAGAAAGAATTTATATATCTGATAATGGATTTCATATAGATATTATAATTCCGGATGAAAATAATGATTACACTGCTTATGGCTGGGGATCTAAAGTTTTCTTTATGGAAATTCCAACTTGGGATGATTTAACATATGATGTTGCATTTCAAGCTTTATTTACAAAACCTGCATCATGCATGCGTGTGACAAAGTATGATCAATACCAGTCAAATTGGCAAATTATTAGATTGTCTGAAGAACAACTTTTTTATATAAAAAAAAGAATAGATGAGCAATTTAAATATGATAGTGCCGGAAATAAAATATTAATTAAAAATAATTACTATGAGGCTGAAGGATCATATTGGGCTTTAAATACATGTAATACTTGGGCAAACAATATAATTAAATCAGCAGGCCTAAGAGCTAAATTATATACATTAAATAGTGAATCAATAAGTGAATTATACTAAAATAGTTAATTATTGGATTAAAAAATTACAACTTGATAAATGGTCTATTGAAATAGAATCAATAGATCATGATCAGGTTATTTGTGATTGTCCACCAGAAGATTGTTATTTCATAGGTATACATTATAATGATACAATAAAAAAAGGTATAATATTTCATGACAGAGAACTTACAGAAGAAGATATAATACATGAGTTATTGCACGTTAAGCATAGTGATTGGTCAGAAGACCAGGTTAATGCTGAAACAAAAAGATTATTAAAACAAAACAAAGATGAGTAAAAAAATAGAATCAGTTTATTTAGTAACATATGATACAATGTATGACGCTGCACAGATAGAAGGTTTTCTTTTAGATGAAGCAGACTTTGATAAATGGTTAGACAAGCATAATGAAGAACGTTGGAATGAAGTTGCTTGTGGAGAAGAAGATAAAGAAGAACACATAAATAAAGAATGTAGTTGTTTTGAAGGAGAAGATGAATTTGATATTGAAGAAATAGGTAGATTAATTTAAACCAAAACAAAAATGAGTGAAGAAAAGAAATATATATATAAGTGTAGTACTTGTGATGAAGTATATGAATTTCCTCATGTACAAACATATGTTAATTGTACAAAATGTGAATGGAAAGGAGAACTTCGGTTACAATCTATTGAAATACTAAACCAAAACAAAGATGATTAGAATATTATTAGTAGCACTCTTATTAGTAGGGTGTGACAGCGTAGAAAAAAACCAGGAGAGAAACAGACTTATTGGTATTGCATGGGATAAAGCAGAAGTACTTGATGTTACATACTATAAGTGTAAAAGTAATGACAGGTTTTTGCAAACATTTGAGATGGATGGATATAAGTTTGTAATATTTAATAATGGATATGGTAGTGCTATGCAAGCAATACCTTTAGATAATAAAAATGGTACAAAAATCAAGCAAAATAATTAGAGCAAATCTAGAAAAGCAAATAATTGAATTACAAGAAGAATTAGAAAAATATAAAAAAGCATATGATTCTTTACAAAGACATTTAGAAATCGTAGATCTAGAAAATTTTAAAAATCAAATTAAAAATCAAATTAAAACAACAAAGAGATGACAGAGCATGAGTTAGAATTATTAGGTTTTGAAAAACAAATAATAACTGATGATGAAAGTCAAAATGGTTATGATTTTCATTTTTATGAATATAAAGTAGCAAATGGTTTAACATTTGTATCTTGTGCTAATGATGAAGCAGAATTAGATGATTTTGCAATAGAAAATTGGCATGTTGAAATAGCAGAAACAAATCCGCAAATTAAATTTACTGAATTTGCTGAACTACAAGGAATTATTAATTTATTAGAAAAAAAAATAACATGAGTAAAGAAGATGTAGAAAAAAAGCTTGAATTAAAAAAAGCAGAGTTTGAGTCATTAAGATGGATTGTTTCTCAAAACACTCCTAATTATGATCATAATGAAAGCATTAAAATTCATGAAGAACATTTAAATCAAGCTATGAGCATTAAAAGTGAAATTAAATCATTAAAAAAAGTTTTAGACACATATGGGTAAAGAAGTAAAAGAAAAAGTAATTTCTGTCTCAAAAGATGGAAAGATGAAACAAGTGGTAAGACACACTAAAGCCGGTTATAAAAACCGCAAAGGCCAAGAGGCCCTCATTTCCCAAACTTTACATTTAAGAAATGAAAAATAACTTTTTTGGAAAGCTCTCTGTCAAAGATGGGGAGCTTGATTTTCCAGCAAAAATTCAAAAAACAAGATTAAATACATTTCTTAAAGATATACCTGATGGTACTAATATAGAAGTGTTTATAAGTGTTAGCACTAAAAAAGGTAGCAACGCACAATTAGCTAGACTACATGCTATGATTAGAGAATTAGCAAATGATATAGGTTATACATTCATGGAGATGAAACTTATTGTAAAAAGACATACCGGTCTTTGTTTTATGAGAGATAAAAAGGAATATTGTAAATCTTTTGCAGATTGTGATTCAGATGAATTAAATCTGGCAATACAAGAATGTTTAAGAATTGGTGATGAGCAAGGTATACAACTAAGATAGTTGTTCATTAATTTGATCTTGCATTTTTTTATTTATTTCACCTACTTTATCATATTTACCATCATTTAAAGCTTGCATTAAATCTTGAACAAGGGCATTATCAACTGTAGCGTTAACTTTTACATTAAGACCTTGTTCATAAGCTTTGGCTTTTAACAATTGCTGTAATGAAAATATGGTATATAATTGAGATTCTTCTTCAGTCCAAGGATTAGATTCAACATCTAACTCACCTTGAATATAGGACTCAAATTTCTTAAAATATGGTTTTATATTTTGAGGATTTTCCATTTTCTCCATAAAATAGATCATGACTTGTTCTAAGCCATAAATATAAGTAGTACTTAAGGATATATTTTCAATACTTTTTGAAAAATCATAAGTATCTTGCACTGATATTTTATCTTCTGACATAATTATAAACTTTAATAGTATAAATTTATGAATAAAATTGATATAAACATAAATGAAATAAAAAAAAAATTTAAGGATTCTCTAGTTCAAAGCGGCTGGAATTTTTTAATGGATCCAATAATTGAATCTGCAGAGTTTGAATCTGCAGTATATAGATTAAAAAAATATGTAGATAATGATCAAAGATTTACTCCTAAGTTATCTCAAATATTTAATGCATTTGTACATTGTCCTTATGAGGATTTGAAAGTAATATTTATAGGACAAGATCCTTATCCTCAATTAGGAGTGGCAGATGGTATAGCATTTAGTTGTTCTAATAATGATAAGCCTCAACCATCTTTAAGATATATATTCAGTGAATTAGAAAGACAATACACAGCGTTTAGAACTAATGATTTATTATATGATCCATTAGATTTAAAGAGATGGAGTAACCAAGGAGTTCTTATGCTTAATACAGCATTTACTGTAGAAATAGGTAAAATAGGTAGTCATTATGATGTATGGAAACCTATAACTAAGATGATATTAGAAGCAATAAACAATGATCTTGATGGTATAGCTGTAGCATTATTAGGTAAAAAAGCTGAAGAATGGCATTTAAGATTGCATAATCAAAAAATATTTAAAGCACCTCATCCAGCATCAGCTGCATATAAAGGCGGAATATGGAATTCAGGTGATATTTTTATTAACATAAACAAGTATTTAAAAGAGCAAAAGCTCAAACCAATAATTTGGTAAATAACTCAATATTTTGTAAATTTATACCTTATGTCAAAACCAACAATAGGACAAAAAATAGTAGAAAATTTCAAATTAGATATTAAAAAATTCAGAGAAAACATACAAGAAAAATATGGAATTAAATTATACATAGCTAATTCTAGTTTTGAAGATGTTTATCCTCTTGAATTAAATCAAGTATGGGATTTGTTATTTGAAATAGTGGAAGAGTTTCATCCACAATATACAGAATGTCATAAAAATCCTTTATTGACAAGAGAACGGGAATGGATGAATTATATGCACGCATACTGTTTAATTGTATTAAGACAATTACATTATGGCCCCAGTGTTATTGGTAGATTTTTAAAAAAGAATCACGCATCAATAATTCATTCAGCAAAAAAAGGTGAAGATCTTCTTGATTGTGAAGATTTTGATTTTTCACACAAGTATCATTTATTATTAGATAAAGTAAAAAAAAATGTGGAATCTATTTCAAAAAATACAACGCTATAATATAACACCAAATCAATGCATGATATTATTTGCATTTGATGAGGGAGTTACACCTTCAAATTGTGATCTTACAGATACAATAGCTTTATATAAAGAAGGGTATATAACTAATAAAAATCAAATAACTGCAGATGGAAGAAAAGTTATTGTAACATTAAATAACTATTTTACTGTAAATAAAAATAAAACCAATAAGCAGTTATTGGGAAAATCAGGTTCATTGAATATAGATCAATATAGAGCTATATTTCCTAAAGGTAAACTACCTTCAGGTGTACCAGGTAGAAATAATGTTAAAATACTGACTGAAAATTTTAGATGGTTTTTTGCAGAATATGATTACACTTGGGAAGAAATAATAAAAGCAACTAAAATGTATGTAAATGAATTCCAAAAGAATAATTACATGTATATGCAGAATAGTCAGTATTTTATTTCAAAACAGGATAAACATAAAGTAAAAACTTCAAAGCTAGCTGATTACTGTGATATGATTCGTGATGGTATAAGTACTGAAGAGGATCATTTTAAAGAAAGAGTAGTATGATACATGATAATAAAAAAGAAAATAGTATAGATCCAGAAGAAGTTGCTAAAATGGCTCTTAATCTTATTAAAGAGCATAGACAAGGAAAATTAGACTGTCAGGATTGTATAGGATATAAATTTGATATGGAAAATTCTATTTATGCATCAAAAGTAACTTCCAAAAAATTAGCTCAAGCTACTGGTAAAAAAATATATTATGAAATTCTTAATTATTTAGATAATTTATGAGTACAATAAAACCGTCATGGGGTGGTCAATATGAATCATTCAATGAAGCATTGAAATATATGCTAAATAGACAAAAAGGACTTGAAAAGTCTATATATACTCCTTGGCCAAAGTTTAATGATGCTACCACAGATGGATTAGAGTGGAACACTTTAACAGTTATTGGAGGAAGACCTGGATCAGGTAAAACATTAATTAAAGATCAAATCATACGAGAATCTTTTAGTTTAAATCCAGATGATGATTTTAGAGTATTAGAATTTCAATTTGAAATGGTTGGTAGAACATCAGCTATGCGTGAATTTAGTTCTATAACCGGTAAAACATATAAACAATTATGTTCTGCAGGAAGTGTTATATCTACCGATATAATTAATACTTGTCATCAATATGCAAAAGAAAGAGTTAAAAATCCTGTAGATATTATAAGTAGACCTATGACTGTTAATCAAATGCGTGAGCAATTAGATATGTATATGGATGAACATAAAGGAAAAAAAACTATAATTACATTAGATCATACTATACTTGTTAAGAGAGCACCTTATCAAAATAATAGGTTAGACATGTTGTTTGAATTAGGTGAATTTTTTACACAAGCTAAAAGAGACTATCCTTGTTTATTTATAGCATTATCTCAACTTAATAGAAATATAGACAACCCTGATAGGGCAGTTGATGGTAAGTATGGTAACTATGTATTAGAATCAGACATATTTGGTTCAGATGCAATGTTACAACATGCTGATACATTGATAGGTATTAATCGTCCGGCAAAACAAAAGATTAGATATTATGGCCCAGATAGATATATAATTAAAGATGACAGAACTTTAGTGTTACACTTTCTTAAAGCAAGAAATGGTGATGCAAGAATGAGCTTCTTTAAAGGTGAATTTGAAAGAATGCAAATATCTGAAATGGCAACTCCGGAACAACAAGATAGAAGATAAAATGATAAGTACTAAAAATAAAATAATGACTCCAACAGAGAGAAAAGCAAAAGTTGCAAAGTTAAAAGAAGAGCATGAGGATTATTTCCAAAAAATAGGAAACGTTAATGCATTATATATACCTAAGATGGCTTATAGACCAGCTGGTAAAGATGAATTATATGTATCTTTTTTTCCTAGTGAATTAGAAAAAAAACAAGACATATATACAGAGTTCGTTAGTATAAATTATGATTCAGAAGATTTAAAAAGAACATTATATAAGCATCTTTATAACCCTCACTGGAAGGAAGAATATGAACTTATAACAAGTAATTCAGGTTTTGAAAGACATATGATACCAGTTAGTGAACTTCAAATTATAAATGATGTTACAAATAGAAAAGCTGATGAAATTAAAACTATATTTGAATTAGAGGATCTCCCTAATCCAGATAATGTTACTGAAGAAAATCAGGAATGGTTAAAAAGAATTGCAATAGCATTAGAATCAATAGCAAAATCAATAAATAAATAAAATGGCACAAAGTACATTAGTAATTGCAGAGTCAGGCTCTGGTAAATCTACATCTGGTAGAAATTTAGATCCAAAAGAAACATTTTGGATTAATATTGCAAATAAACCTTTACCCTTTAAAGGTTGGAAGAAAAATTATACGTTAATAAGTAAAGATAATCCTAAAGGTAATATGACCAATGCGTCATCAGCACCTGGTATTATTAAAGCTTTAAAACACGTTAATGATAATATGCCTCATATAACTAATATAGTTATAGATGATTGGCAATATATGTCTGCATTTGAGTATTTTGATAAAGCTCAAGAAAAAGGCTATGATAAATTTACCTCAATCGCTACTAACCTAGCTCAGGTTGCAAAATATCCAAAGGATTTGAGAGATGATTTATATTGTTTTTTTCTTACTCATTCAGAAGATTCAACAGATATGAATGGACGTAGAAAAGTAAAAGCAAAAACTGTTGGTAAAATGATAGATAATGCTTTAACTTTGGAAGGTCTATTTTCCATTGTACTATTTGGTAGAGTTATCAAAGAAGATGATGGTACATTAAAATATGGATTTGAAACACAAACTGATGGGAATAACACATGTAAGTCTCCCATGGGTATGTTTGAAGAATCCTTTATAGAGAATGATTTACAACATGTAAAAGATTGTATAATCAAGTATGAACAATAAATTAATAAATTAAAAAAAGCGTATGTTAAGTACTAAAGACATGAGTGCCGGTTCAGGTAAAACAAGACCTGTAATTGGAGTAGGTAATCAAAAATTAAAGATTAACAGTATTACATTTGATCAGACTCCTTATGATAAGGAAGCATATAATGTAGTATTACATGTAGAAAGCGAGCCTGTAGGCGGAGAATTTGAAGGATTTCTAGTAGATTCTTCAGATAAAGATGGACCTAGATATAAAGGTCAAGTGGGAAGAGTGAGATTAAGCCCTTACCCGTATAAAGATACAACTTTACCAAGTGGTAGAGAAATTAGCAGAGATACCGAAGTATTGAGAGCTATGATTTTCTTAGCAGAAGTGCTAGGTAAAAGAGATGATCTTGATAATATAGAAGCTGATACTGTTGAAGAATTCATGGATTCAGCTAATCAAGTATTATCTGGAGATAATTATATAAATTGCTGCATTGGAGGTAGAGAATGGGAGAATAAAGATGGTTATATTAACTATGACTTATTCTTACCAAGAAATTCTAAAGATGGAGTATCAATGGAATCATTAGATACTGAAAACAGTAGACTATATGAATTTTCAAAATCAGAACATGTTAGAGAGTTGAAAAAGACTTCCTCTACAACAGAGAGTTTTGAGCCGGCATCAAAAAATGCAGGTGATGACTTTGATCTGTAAGATATATCAGACCCCGTATTAGGTTTGATAATTTCCAAAGGGGAGGGGGTAAAGCATCCCCTCCTTTTTTTTGTTTAATCCATAAATTTTTAAAATGAGAAAATTATTTTTAAGTTTAATTGTAATGTGTGCTTTTAGTGTTACATCTTGTGGTGATGCCACTGAAGATGCAACAGTTGAAGCCGAAACAGCTACTGAAGAAGTAGTTGTAGAAGAAGTTCAAGAAGAAGCTCCAGTAGCTGATTCTACTTCTGCAGAGTAAAATATATAGCCTGTTTGTTTTTTTTTAAACTCTGTGATTCAGGCTATTATAAAAGCCCGGCAATAGCTGGGCTTTTTTTTATTAAATTTATAATATGATAAATACTAAAAACTTAGTTAATAATGAATCATCTGTTCCAAGTTACTGGGTTTTTCAATATTATTTGAATCTCAATGAACATCTAAATGGACAGGATATAAAAATAAAATCTGTATGGAATCCTACAGAACGTACTCCAAGTATGTGTGTATATGTAGATCAATCAAAGCGTTGCTACATGTATAAAGATTTTTCAACCGGAAAAGGTGGAAATAAGATTAATCTTGTTCAAGATGTATTTGAGTTAACATATTCAAATGCTATTGAAAAGATGATTAATGATTATAATAAATTTGTAGCGCAAAATGGATGCGCTAAGATTAACTTTACACCTCAACCTAAATGGGAGATAGAACTTATTAATACCCGTGGTTGGACACAAGATGATGCTAAATACTGGCTCCAGTATAGAATAGGCGGTTCTATGTTGTCTAAATATAATGTTTTACCCATTGATTACTATAATTTAGTAAAATCTAATAATGGGACCTTAGAAAAAAAGACTATACGTGGCAAACATATGTATGGTTATTATAATAAACATGGTCAAGCATTTAAAATATATCAACCTCTTAGAAATGGATTTAAGTTTTATAAAATTGAATCATATACACAAGGTTTAGATCAGCTAGAGTATAACCAACCTTATTTGGTAATATGCTCGTCACTAAAAGATGCAATGTGTTTAAAAAGCTTTGGTTATAATGTTGAAGTTATTGCACCAGATAGTGAAAATACAATCATTAAACCTTATTTAATTGAGAATTTAAAATTAAAATATAAAAAGATAATTACACTTTTTGACAATGATGAAGCGGGTAAAACTGCTATACAGAAATATGAAAAACTTTACGGTATACCGGGTACTTTCCTGGAACTAAGTAAGGATATTTCAGATGCTGTAAAAGAACATGGTTGGGAAAAAGTACATAAAAGTTTAAAAGTTACACTTAAAAACACTATACACAAATGAAATGGTTTATCCCAGGAAATGTACCATCAAGTAAAAATGGAAGACGTTGGACAGGCAAGTACTTCATAGCTAGTAAAACAGTTATGAAATATAGAAAAGATACTAAATCTCTCTATCAAAAATATGCTCCGCAGTTTCAAAAGGAACTAAAGAAGCATAAACTACCGGTCAAAATTGCTTTTACTTTTATTCGTGGTACTAAACATAAGTTTGATTACATAAATCCTGCACAAACAGTGCAAGATGATATGGTAACCTACGGTTGGATTGAAGATGACAACATGGTTAACATATTACCAGTGTTTCATCCTTATAAATATGACAAAGAGAAACCAGGAGTAATAATTGAAATAATAAAAGATAATGTACGGAAAGAAAAAAGAGCCAATGGAAAATCTCTTAATGATAAGCAAACTAATTGATCATGGAATAAATGAAGTGGTAGCAGAGTTTGATGGACAAGGAGATAGTGGTGAAATACATGATATAATCTATCTTGATGCGGCAGATGGAGAAGTAGATCCACCAATTTGTATGGAAGACTATATGTATGACAGGATTGAAGATCTTGTCAATGATTATGGTGGAGATTGGGTTAACAATGATGGCGGATATGGTACTATAAGATTTCACGTTTATGAAAAAACTATAGATGCATCATATTATCAAAGAACAGTAGATGAATATCATTGGGATGACAAAGAAGTAGTCAATTAATGGCGCATCCTTGGATACACGCCAAATCTTCATCTAAAAAATGGGGTGGCGTACCTGAAGATTACTTGCACATTCATGAATGGTTTGATGAAACAAAAGCTTGGTTAGGTAATTCTAATCATAGACTTTATCGTCACCATTCTGAAGGTATATTTCAATGTGCAAAAATATTTGGAGATAGTTTTTTAAACTCTGATGACAAAAGAGTATATACAAGATATGTTGGTGAACAACATGTTAAAGAAGATTGTAATAATTATATTCCCTCAGCTAAAGAATGGATTGTTCATATGAACAGAAAAGAAAAACCGGATTGGATGAGAAAAACCTTAAAAATAGAAGATTAAATGGCAATAACAGAAGAAATAGTAAAAATAGATTTAGAAGTTTTTAATAATCTATGTAAAATGCTTAAGTCAAAAAATAATGAAGACGTAAACATAGCAATAGAAAATATTAAAAATTTAAATCCAGATGAAATAGTTGTAAAGCTTATATTAAAAAATACAGCGCACTCTGGCAGAAAAGAGTTGGTATCTCTATTAGGACAAACTATTTGGTCCTATAGTGATTTAACAATGACAGAATTATACAGTAGTATTAAAAATTCAAAAGAACCTTTGGATAATTTAGAAAATATCAAAATTATATATGAATCATTAGTATTAGAGCACTTTAGACATCTAACAGAAGAGTATGATTTTATTGACTCAAAATTTAAAATAAAATGGTAGCAAATTTAGTATCAAAAACAAGTAAAAATTTAATATTTGATGAGCCCTTTTACGGGCTCTTTTTAGTTGGCCTTAACAAGGTTTATAGAAATGATATACCTACAGCAGGTGTATCTAAAAATGGAATTGGTGTACAATTAGCAATCAATCCTGAATTTTTTACATCTCTTAGTGAAAAGCATAGAAAAGGTTTATTAAAACATGAACTTCTTCATATATCATTTGGTCATTTATTATCAAGAGATCTTTATGATGATAAGAAGCTATTCAATATAGCAGCAGACTTAGAAATTAATCAATATATAGATATTGATAATTTACCAGAAGGAGGATTATTATTAAGTAGTTTTCCTGAACTAAATCTTCCAGATAGAGCAGGAACTAAAGTTTATTATGAACTTTTACAACAAGCTCAAAAATCTGGGTCATGTCCATCGTTAGATGATCTTTTAGACAAAATGGATGGTAGTACATCTGTATGTCATGGTACTTGGGATGAATTTGAAGATTTACCTGAAGCTGATAAAAAGTTGATTCAAAAACAAATAGAACACCAAGTTAAAGAAACAGCAGAATCAACAGAAAAAAGATCAGGTAATATTCCTGGAGAACTGGCTGATCTTATTAAAAGATTGCGTCATAAAGAACCTGCAAAATTTGATTGGCGTGGTTATCTTAGAAGATTTGTTGGAAACTCATCTATAATTTACACAAAAAAGTTAAGGCGTAAATACAACAAAAGATATTCTGGTAATCCTGGTCTTAAAATTAAATTTAAGAATCATATATGTGTAGGTGTTGATACATCAGGTAGTGTAAGTAATACTGAATTACAGGAATTTTTTAGTGAATTAAGTCATATGCATAAGACTGGACATAAGATTACTATTGTTCAATGTGACACAAGGATCAATTCTATTAGAGAATTTAATCCTAAATGTGATTGGGAGATACATGGTAGAGGTGGTACATCATTTCAGCCAGTAGTAGATCATTATAATGAAAAAAAGAGTTATACAGCTCTTATATATTTTACAGATGGAGAAGCATATACTCCAGACAACTGTCCAAAGAACACTTTATGGGTCCACAGCTCTGCATGTTCTATAAATGAAGAATTACCTGGACAAAAAATACAATTAAATTAATAATTAAAAAAAAAGAAAAATTATGGCACAAGTAAATTTAAATATTGATGACTTAAACGGTTTTATGAAACACATTATTGATAACAATAGATTCTTACAAAAGCAAGGAAAACTTCCTGTTGCTATTGAAGTTCTAGGTGAATCCGGTATTGGTAAAACATCTACTGTAAAACAAATTGCAGAAAATAATGATCTTGATTTTGTAAAATTAAATTTAGCTCAAATTGAGGAGCTTGGTGATCTTGTTGGATTTCCCGTAAGAGAATTTCAAATGTATAAAGAAAAAGTTGTAAAACTTAATACTAATGATGATAGCATACATTATGGTGCAAAAACTGCAGCATCTGCAGACGTTGCAAAGTTGTCCAATAATACTACTGTTACAAAGAAGATTGGGCAATGGGTAAGTGAATTAGCTGTTAGTGATTATTTAAGCAATGGTTACAAAATGACAGGTAAAAATCGCATGTCTTATGCAGCTCCAGAGTGGATTTCTGATAAGAAAAAGGGAGGTATTCTTCTTTTAGATGATTGGAACCGTGCTGATGTAAGATTTATCCAAGCTGTTATGGAACTTATTGATCGTCAAACTTATATTTCATGGTCTTTACCTGAAGATTGGCACATTGTATTAACCGCAAATCCAGATAATGGAGATTATATGGTTAATTCAGTTGATGCAGCGCAAAAAACACGGTATATAACTGCTAATTTGCAGTTTGATGCTAATGTATGGGCAAGATGGGCGGAAGAATCTGGTATTGATACTAGATGTATTAACTTCCTATTATTGCATCCTGAACTTGTAACTCAAGAAACAAATGCAAGAGCTATTACTACATTTTTTAATGCTATTTCAAGCTTTGAAAATTTTAATGATAGTTTATCATATATTCAAATGATTGGAGAAGGATCTGTTGGTGATGAGTTTGCTTCTATGTTTACTATATTTATTAATAACAAGTTAGATAAACTGGTTACACCAAAAGATTTATTGACGCATGATAATGAGCAATATATTGTTGGTGAATTAACCAGTTGTGTTGGAAAAGATGATAACTATCGTGCAGATATTGCATCTACATTAGCAACTAGACTTGCAAATTATGCTGTAGTATATTCTAAAGAAAATACAATTAATCAAAAGATTACTGATAGACTAGAACTTCTTTGTACAAAGGAGTACTTTACCAATGATCTTAAGTATTTAGTTGTAAGAACTATTTTTAACGGGAATAAGCAAAAGTTTAACAAACTTATGATGAAACCTGAAATAATTAAAATGACTGTAAAATAATGGCATCAAAAAATTTATATGTTAAATACAATAATGACGCACTAATGCATTTTAACCTGGAAGACGAGACCTATTATGGTCTCGTCACTACAGGTACGGAAATAGCAGACGTGTTTATAACACAAGATGTTACAACATTTAAGAACATCCGAAATCTATTATCAGATACAACATTAAAAAACACTAAAATTAAAGATAAAAAAAGAGGTTTTGTTTTATCAAAATGTCCTGTAACGTTAGATAGAATTAAATCATCAGCTAAAGAGCATGGTGTAACAATTACAAATGATTATGAAAAAGCTGATTTTTTAATAACACATGATAATATTTATAATAGTTTTTCCAATGGTGAGAAAATACAAAGTTCCACTCTTATGTATAAGTTGTGGAATTATGAAGCTTTTTCTGATACTAATGGAAGATGTTCATTTATTGAAAACTATAACAAAAAAGTAATATATGATGAAAAACTAGAAAATTGGTTTAATAGCTATAACGCAAGTGATGGAGATAATTTAATGGAAGAATGGGTTATAACACCTATGGCTTTGGATCTAGCATATCGAGTTGATATAGGAGAACTTGAAGTTATACATGTAGAAAATCTTTTACGTGCATCAGCAAATGTTACACCCTTAAGTGAAAATATGGTTGAAGAATTAACACAATGGTGTCAATCCTATGATGAAGATAACCAAGCAATAGCTGCAAAAATATTACCTACTGTAGATTATACTGAAAATAAACACTTAATGTGGAAATTAGCTCAAGAAATAGGAGCTTATACATATAATTTTAATAGGGATAAAGATGTACAATATTGGTTAGAAACTTCAGGTTTATCTGAATACTATCATCTTAGTGCTCAAGATATGATTTTATTTTTAGAAGAAAAAGAAATTCTTAGTACAGAATCTTTTAAATATTTAGAGAAAATAGTACGTAAAGATATATCTATACATAATAGAGAACTTTATGTATTCAAAGTAAGTGTTAAACCAGAATATAAAAAATTTTTAAAATGAAATTAGAAAAAGTATATAATTTAACCGTTACAGGTAATGAAACTACTGTACAAAACGGAATTGCAAATGCTACAGCATTTTTAGATTTTACTACGTTTCAAAGAACGTATAATCATAAAAGTATAGAGTCTCTCATAGATGATAGCGGATATACATATGAGCATGTAGTAATTCATGGTGATAATACTAATACAAGAAGAGATCCTGTTAAGGAACTACAATTTGTAAAAAGTAGTTTAACTGCTGCAGATTTGAAAGATGCTTGTTTTTATAGGACTCCTAAATTAGATTTACCTCAAGCTAAAATGCAATTACTTAAAGAAAAATATAATGCTAAAGTAATAAGAAATAAAGAAAAAGCTGATTATATGATTACATCACGCAAATATTTAGAAAGTATATTTGAGTATGACTGGACTGGTGTAAATAAAGCTAGTGAAATGATAACTGCGTGGTTGCCAAATGTTAAACTTTATGTAAGCGAAGACATTTATAATAAATTAAGCAATTTTTTAAATCATGTTTCAAAACAAGATGGATATGTTGTACTTCAAATGAAATGGCATTGGAATTTTGAGAATAACTTAAAAAGTCAGTTAAGAATAGATTCTAATCATGTTTTAAGTAAAACTACAAAATATCCATATTATATTAAAAGTTTTTCAACTTTGAACTATATACTAAATAACAAGGATGTAGTATGTTTAGATTCTGAGCTTATAGATTTTTGTAATGAAGATTCCGTAATACTTACACGTGAAGATTGCGGATCTATAGCAAAAATGATTAAATCAGAGGATTCTGTAAATATAGCATTAGCATTAGAAATGATGGCTAATTGCAATATTGAAAAATCATATGATAAAATAGCATTAATATTTGCATTTTATGATCATTTGATGAGGTATGCAAGCAACTGGAATACAGTAAATGTAAAGTCTCTGAGGAAATATATGCATGGTGTCAAACCTATTGATGTAGATCGCAGTGGACATGGTTATAATGTATTAATTAAACATTTACATGAAAAAAATGCATTAAATAATTTTACATTAGGTGCAATATCCAATAAGATGTGTAAGACTATACTAAAACACATAGGTTTAACACATGATACATCTGTATTTGATCTTAAACCTAAAGATTTAAAATTAAAAGAAGTATATAATAAAGGTATGGACTTACCTTTTTGATGAATAAGAATAGTGTGCATAACGATTGCACACTATTCATTTAAGTAATTATAACATTAAACATTTAAACTATGCAAAAATGTAGTATATGTAAAGAAGCAATAAATGATCCACATGGTCATAATGCTCAGCCATTAAATGATGGTACATGTTGTAGTATTTGTAATACACAATTTGTTATACCAGAAAGATTAAAACTAATATATGATAAAGTATCAGAAAACAAAGACTCTGAAAACAAAAGACAACAACAATAGTGCTAATTGCATAGCACCAAATTTAATCTACGGATGTTTTGGTGGCTGTGTAAATACTTATTGTTATATGTCTCGTTATAATGGTACAAGGGTATTTGTAAATACAAATGTAGATGACATATTTAAATCTGTTGTTAAATGGGAAGAAGGTTTTACTAAAGTTCCTGATCAACAAGACCCTATATATACTATGGTAGATGTAGCATGTAATACTGATTTAGTATTAATGCAAAAACATACTCCAGAACCATTAATAGATTATCTTAAAAGATATGATAATCATCCACAGCTTAATAGTACAATGGCTACAAAGTATCCATCACTACTAAAACTAGATGTAAATCATTTTAATAAGAAACCTAGAGTAAGAGTAAGTCTTATGCCTCAGATATTTGCAGATGTTCTTGAACCCAAAATGCAAAGAATAGAAGATAGAATAAATGATATTAACCGCCTTAAGAAATTAGGATGGGAAGTTCATATAAACTATAGTCCTGTGATATTTGATTATAAATGGTCAGAGCATTATTCTGATCTATTTAAAATGGTTAGAGCTATAGCTGGTGAAAATAAGTGTGAAGTTATCGCATTAACAAATCATCCTAATCAAATGGCTAAAGCATCAGAAGAAGCGCAAAAAATAATGGGTGGTTCATCTGAAATAAAAAATGAATCTAATGTGATGAGATATCCGCTTAAAGATAAAAAGGTATATCTAGAACACTGGAAATTTTTATATTCAGCTTATTTTAATATTAATACAATTAGATATATATTTTAAATAAAAAATAAATTATGGGAAATAAACCTTCAAAACAAAATACAGATTGGACTGAGGAAATGAATCAGTATATATTAAAAAATTACTTTTCAAAAGGTATAAGAGCAGTAGCTAAGGATCTAGGTAGAACCAAAGATGCTATAAGATCTCATATAAGTACATTAAGAAATGAAGGCTACTTTGATAACATGTTTGATCATGTAAGTAAGAGAGATTTTATTGAGGCTATTATGGAAATGCAAGACTTTCATTATGAGTTGCTGAACAATATAAAAAAAAGACAAGAGGAAACTGACAAAATGGTAGCGCAAAATTTAGAGTTACATTATCATATGTACAAAGATTTATTAAATAAATTTAAACATGCATCAAATGATTGATAAACAAAAAGAAGAGGAGTTTTATGCTAAAGATTTTAACTTTAGTTATTCCTCTATAAACAAATTAATGTTTTCACCATCCTTATTTTATAAGGAGTATATATTACAAGACCGCGAAGTGCGTACTGATAAACATTTAGTTGAAGGTAAACTTGTACATTGTCTTTTATTAGAGCCTGAAAATCTTGAAGAAAAATTTAAGATTGTACCAGGTAAGACTCCTACAGATAGTGTAAGAAAAGTATTACATATTATATCTGAAAGATTTACTGCTGAAAAATTAGCTGATGTTCCAGATTTTATGGTAACAGATGTTTTAAAAGAAGTAAATCTATATCAGTCATTAAAGACTGATGAAGCAAGAATCAATAAAGTTAAAATAGATGATTATGATATATATTGGAAATTTATTCTTAATAAAAATGTGGACGTTATTGACCAAGATACCTTGGCTCGTTGCACTGACCACGTTAACACTTTAAAGGAAAACAAAAAAGTAAAAGAATTATTTGAAGACAATAAAAGTGATTTTGAATTAAATTCAGAAGAGCGTTTTATAGAAAAGTATTTAAAATGTGATCTTAAGAATCATAATTTTGGATTACATGGATATATAGATTACTATAAAGTTGATCATGAAAATAAAACTATAACTATTTGTGATTTAAAAACTACAGGTAAAAGCATCGCTGATTTTCCTGAAACTGTTGAATATTATAAGTATTATATTCAAGCAGCTATATACTATAAGTTAGTTTATGAAAATTTAGATGAAAAAATTAAGGATAATTATGAAATTTTATTTAAGTTTGTTGTGATAGATAAGTATAATCAAGTATACATTTTTGATGTTCTTGATAATACTATGAGAGGATGGGCTTTTATGCTATCAGATGTATTGAACCAATTAGAGTATCATTACACAAAGAAAGATTACAGCCTTCCTTATGATTTTGCAACAAATACAATAAGATTATAACATGGGTAAAACTTATATGCAATATTTTCAAAAATCAAAGATATTTTTATATCCATTATTGGGTATAAAAAAAGGTGAAGAATTTGTTCCAGCAGAAACGTATATCTGCTGGGACAATCTTTATTCTCAATTTGATTATAAATATATTTGCATATATAGTACCCCAAAAACCTTAAAGTTTAGCAATTTTGAAAGAAAACATTTGCTTTCTCATAATCTATTAGAACATCATGAGAATTGTAAAGATCAACAAATTTATGTATTTGATTTTTCTAAATATGAACATGATTTTGATATGTTTATGTTAGGATCTTATTCAAAACTCTCAATTGAAACTAAAAATAAAATATTAAGATATTTTGGTAGAGTTGGAAGAATAAGTGGTTATATAGAGTCATATTTAGATCCTAAATCACATCATGAAACATATGCTAAGGCATTAGATGTAAATTTAAAAATAATAGAAGAAACTCATGAATTATGTACACCTCCAAATATAGAAAAAGAAACACTAATTAAAAAAATACCAGATGAGTTTGTACTTTTAAGTAATAATTCTATATCTTTAGACAAAAATTTAGATAAATGAGCAAAAATTCAATTGGACAAAACATGATGTTAATTACCTCAGCATTTAGAGGTGTTAAAAATTTTAATTTAATAGCAGTTACAGAAGACTGCCCATATGTAGAAGCAATGTTTGACCCTGCTAGCAGCATTCTTGTTGTTATCTCTAAAACAAACAAAGAAACATTTACAATGTTACCTAGACTTAATGATGAGGGACAACCTCAAAAACTTAAATTTCCTAATAAGGAAACAGGTAAAACTATGAAAGAACAAAGAGTTGCAATCAATACTTTCTCAGAATTTTATATTACTGAAAAAGAAGAAATTGAAAACTTTTTAGCAATATTTGCAATTAATGCAACTTCTTTTGACTATAAACAATATATGGATGTTGATGTAAAAGAAACAAAAACATCTAATATTATTATGCCGGCCTAGACTACCTTAACTCATAAGTGGTGTGTCTCCCATCCGGCATACCACTTGTAAAAGAAGTCACATAACTTGTGGCTTTTTTTATGCTTAAAACTTTTAATATGACACATTATATAATGGATTACGAAACCTTATCTAATTGTTTTGTAGCCGTGTTTGAACATTATAAAACTTCTGAAAGGAAAATATTTGTGATACATGACTTAAAAAATGATCTTGAGGATTTTATAGAATTTTTACATACAAATAAAGATGATAAGCAATGGCATATATCATTTAACGGATTAGCTTTTGATGCTCAAGTTACTCAGTATATATTAAATAATTATCAGTTGTGGTCTAACATGTCAGGATGCGCAATAGGAGAAGTTATTTACGCATTTGCGCAAGAAACAATTGCTAGACAAAATAGAAATGAATGGGGTTTATTTGCACCATGGCATATACAAATAGGTCAAATTGATTTATTTAAAATGCATCATTGGGATAATCTTGCTAAAAGAACAAGTCTTAAATGGGCTCAATATGGAATGGATTGGGAAAACATGCAAGAAATGCCCATTGAACATACAGAAAAAATAGAGACGCAGCAACAACTAGATATGATAATAGGATATTGTATCAATGATGTTGCATCTACAAAAGAAATATTTAATAGATCTAAATCTGAAATTAAACTACGTAAAAAACTTACCCAGGAATACGGTATGAATTTATTTAGCGCATCAGAACCAAAAATTGCAAAAGAATTATTTGCATATTTTCTAAGTAATAGATTAAATATTCCGTCTAGAGAAATAAAAAAGATGAAAACGTATAGAACAATAATTGATGTTAAAGATCTTATATTGCCATATATAAAGTTTAAGTCTCCTATTTTTAAACAAGCATTACATCGTTTTAAATCTCTTGAATTAGATGCAATGAGTCTCAAAGGTCAGTTTAGATATGAGCTTGAGCATAATGGAGTTCATACTACATTTGCTTTAGGTGGAATACACGGTGCTAGAAAGAGTGGTATTTATAAATCAGATGAGGAGCATATTATTATGTCTTCAGATGTTACATCTTTTTATCCTAATTTGGTTATTAGGAATAGCTGGTCCCCAGCACACTTTCCAAAAGAAGAGTTTTGCGCATTGTATGAATGGATCTTTGATGAAAGAGTTAAAATTCCAAAGTCTAATCTTATGAATTATGTATACAAAATTATACTTAACTGTATATTTGGTTTAAGTAATGAAGAGAATAGTTTCTTTTATGATCCGGAGTTATGTATGCGTATAACGCTTAATGGTCAATTAAGTCTAATGATGTTATATGATATGATACTTGATAGAATACCAGAAGCATTTGGTTTATTGCAAAATACAGATGGTGTTGAGATCAGAATTCCAAGAGACAAAAAAGATCTTTATCTTAAAGTCTGTGAAGAATGGGAAGATATAACTAAATTAAATTTAGAGCATGATACATATCAGAAAATTGTATTAGGTGATGTTAATAATTACATTGCTGTAAATGAATTTAAAAGTGTTGACATAACTACCTGGAGAAAAATTAAAGAAGATAATCCTCATTACTTATTTAAAGTAAAAGGACCTGAATTTATGTATGCTCCAGTTAAGTTAAAAGGGCGCTTTAATTTTCATGAACTACCTCTTAATAAGAATAAATCAAAGCTTGTAGTTAAAAAGGCTATTTATGAATATTTTATAAATGACAAACTACCTGAAGATTATATTGAAGAAAATAATAATATCATTGACTACTGTATTGGCATGAAATCAAAAGGAGCTTGGAAACAAGTATCCAGATCATCTCATGGTGGTGAGTATAAAGAAGAAGATTTGCAAAAAATCAACAGATATTTTATTTCTAAAATGGGTAAGGATAGTAAGAAAATAATAAAGGTTAATAAAAAAGATGGTAGAGAAATACAGTGTGAGGCGGGAAGATGGATGCAAACTTTATTTAATAAAATAGAATTGCAGCCTAAGTGGGAAGACTATAACATTGATAAACTATATTATCTTAAAGCAGTTGAATCTGAAATAAATTCAATATTACATGTAGATGTTAATCAATTAGAATTATTCTAATGAACTATAAAGTACATGGGATATTAAAAAGTATAGTAATAGCAATAATATGCTTAATACTCATATATCTAATAATGATATGAAAGCTGTTTAAATACAGTATATAAAATAATTAGTGAAAGATAATTTGCACTAAATAAAAAAAAGTTATATATTTACACTTATAAAGTTTACATATGAAAAGTAAAGTTAACGTAGAAAAAAGTTATGTTTTAAATGCACCGTTGCCCAATCATGGGAATACATATACGGTTATATCACATAAATTTGTAATTGATAGCACTAAGCAAATGCTTGCTAATAGTGGTTTTATTATTACAGATGAAAAGTATAGAGCTAATGGAAATGCAGAAGTAGCTCAAGGAATATATCATATTAAACCATTATCAGGACATCTTGATGATGAGATAGGTATGATGTTTGCTTGGACAAATTCTTATGATAAATCCATTAGATTTCAATGCGCCATTGGAGCGCATGTTTTTGCATGTTCTAACGGAATGGTTTGCGGTGAGTTAAATTATGCTAGAAAGCATACAGGAACTGCAGATCAAGAAATTAGATCTCAAATATCTAATCAAATAAAAAATGCACAAGTAGCATTTGATAGAATCAAAAATGATAGAGATAGTCTAAAGAATACAGTTTTAACAGAAAAACAACAAGCTGAATTGTTAGGACGAATGTATTTTAATGAAGATCTTATTAGTCCTAGACAAATGAGTTGTGTTAAAGATGAAATGGAAAAGCCTTCTTATGATTATAAATGTGATCAAGAGAACGCATGGGCTTTCTATAATCATGTAACACATTCATATAAATCAGTTCACCCAAGATCTTGGTTAAGTGATACTAAGAACTTTCATGATTTCATGGTAGCTAATGTATTAAAAGGTATGGGTATTACCCAACAAGATACTATTAATACAGAAGCAGAAGTAGAAACTATGACTGAAGAGGAATTATCATCACAACTACATGGCGTAGATAATAATCCAGATGTAGTTATAGTTGATACAGAAGAGCCAATAGAGGATAGTATAGGTAACATAGACTACGAAGAAGTTGATGAAAACTTTGACTTTGAAATTTGATAGAAATAGGTCTTATATTAAAGGCTATTATAGCCATAGGTATTATCTACATTGTAGCTAGTAGAAAAGACCCGAGACCTTAAAAACGTCATTTATAAATTTCTGTGTACATATAAGAGAGGTAACCAACCCCGTTAGTTTAGACGTTCTAGCGGGACCTTTTTTATAATTGTATATTTTTATTTTTGTAAAATTTTCTAGCCATTTCATAATCTAAAAATAATTCTTCATACATTTTTATATCTTTTGTTGTATAAAAAGAAAGTATTTTTTTATCAGCATTATATATTGATTTGACATTTGCATCTTTTTTAGAATTATATATTGCTCCATAACCATATGGCAAAATAATCTCTGTTTTACTTACTGAAAAAGTATTGCAAGCAATTGCCGGTATTTCTTTAACAGTGTTAAACTCTTCTTTAGAAAGAATGGCCCCATGACACTCCTCCAATAAAGTATTTCTTGGAATGTTGCTAATAGCAAATACACCCAATCCATGAAGTATACTTTTTTGTACTTGTATATTTGGATTTTTTTCTAAAATCATACACCTGCGCCATCTTGATGGAAAATGCCTTCAATAATTAATGTAAAAGGTACAATTGGTATAGATCCTGAAACATCTGTTGTATATTCTATATTTAATAAAATAACATCATTTTCAAAATAATCTGATATATCTAGATCTAATAAATTAATTTCGTGAGTACGTTCAGTTAAATCATCCCAAAGTGTAATAGCTGAAGTACCTTCTATAACATTATTAGAACCATCAATTACAATTATATTTTCATTACCATTTCTAGATCCTGTATCTACTAAAAGATCTGCTTGTGTATAGGATCTTCTTACTAACTCTTTAGATCCTGAAACATCTGCAACTAAATTACCAGAAGAAGCTTGAGGTAAGCAACGAGCAGTTAACGTAACTGGATCTCCACCTAATTGACTCATGCCTCCAGGACTTTCAAATTCAAAAACAGCTTTAATTGATAAAGGATAGGCAGTGCAAGTTCCAATAGGAATAGGAAATTGAACACTAATGCTATCACCTTCTTCAATTACAGAATAATTTATATCATGATCCCAATTTACATCTGAAGTATTACCTACTTGTTTACTATAATTCCCTAAATCAATTCCAGGAGTCATTCCTCCTGTTAATGCACCTGACCAAACACGGCCAGATAAATTAATTGATTTTCTTAATTTAGCAAGTCCCGTACCAGAAGGAATTCCAACTTCAGAAATATTATGAGAACTATCTAATAATTTTGCTTGTTCAAAAGTAGGATAAACTACACCACCACCTTCTGGAACTATAGTTTTGATTCTTAACCAATAACAATCAAATGTTGGACTACCTGGAGCTACAGGAGTTAATGCTAAATTAACTGGAGATGGTGTGCTAACTTCAAAAGAACCAATAGGTTGATAAAAAACGTTGGTTAATAAACCAGGTCTAATAAATTCAGTTGAATCTGATCTTAAAAAATGATTATTTCCATAAGGCGAACCACCTAATTCAGATGTAGACATTGCATTTACAGCTCTCCAACCAGTTCCATCCCAAGTTTCAAATACATAATCTTTATTTCCAAGAACACTTGTTGTTGCAGCTGTTGATATATTCAATAATAAACCAAAAAATAAAAGAGGATTTGAAAGTTCATCTTTTCTTTGAGATCCAAAATATATAGCATTATTTGCAGCAGAAGTTTGAAATCCAAAAGTACTATTGTCTTTACTTAATGCTGCTGCTGTTATATCAGTAAGGCCGTTTTGTATATTAACGATTTGTGCATTAGTAGCATTTAATACTACCATTCCACTTGAATAAGGAGCACCTTTACCAAAAGATGATCTAATTCCTTTTTCAGAAAATCCAGCTGATAGTTGATCTGCTCCAAATATATTATGACTTGACCTAAATGTATCTGTAGGTTCTTGTGTAAATATTAATGAAAATTCTGATTTACCAGCAACTTCAGGATTATATAAATAATTAGGTTGATGATTAGATGTTATTCTATAAATAGAACTTTCTAATCCTACACCGGTAGCTGCTAAATCTACATTAACAGCATATGTAACATTTTCTATTCTACCTCCAAGTAAATTAGAAGTTTGATACACACCGTCTGTACTTAAAGCATTTGTTGCATTAAATATATTTGGTGTAAATATTAATGCAGTTGGATTATTGGAAAGACCTATAATTCCACCTTCTGTTCTAATTGCTGTAGTAACATTTGAAGAACCGGAATTAAATCCAAGCATTTGAGCTCTTCCTCCATTAACACCATCTGTAGTAACCAATAACCCAATATCAATAGTACCAGCTGATTGAGGAATGTGTATTCCTTCTAAAGCTAATACTCCAGAATCTACTTTCATAGCATTAACCATACCACCACCTTCAACTCTAATATTAGATCCAATTGTTTTACCGCCACCTGTTCTGTTTAAACCTATACCAAATCCAACAAGACCATCACCATAAAGAGCTATATCATAAACAGAATTAGTTCCTGAAACTTGATTGCAATTAATTGCTATATTAGAATTAGCTGGAACAAAAACACTAAAACCTTGAAGATATCCCTGATCACCTACAGTTATAACAGTTGTTGTAGCAGCACTAGGTACAGGACCTATCGTTGTGTTTTCCCAACCTCCTGTTGAAACTAAAGATAATCCCGTTATATCTAGACCTTCTTCTGGATATTCTCCAGGAGAAACTATAATTGTATTTCCAGGTGAAGAAAATGCAATAGCAGCGCCAATAGTTAAAAATGGAGTTGCTTGATTATTAGGTTGAAGGCCAGCAAGTGTATCATCTCCTCCTTTGCTAACATATAATGTATTTATAACATTTACTGCAACATCATTTTCAACAGTAACTGTATTTGTTAATGAATCATTTGTAACTCTTTGATTTACAGTAGCTGTATCTTCAAAATTTAATTTTGCAGTAGGAGCTATAAGATTATCATTTTCTAATATATCAATTGTTGCTACATTAGTTGAAGGTCCAAATCCGGTTTGGAGCTTAATTTCATCTAAAGCAAAATAGACCTCTTCACATACATTAGGCCAACTTATAAAATGAATCCCACCTATAGTTGTTAAATTTGGATTTTGATTAAATGCTGAAGTAGGTATATTTACAAGTTGCCATGTGTCAGTAAGTGTCAAATCACAATAATTTCCTACATCTACCCAGCCTAAATAATAGTCTTGATATCCACCAGTAGGATACCATACAGGCTCTGAATGCAATGTACATCTAAGCTTCATTTTACCTTGTTGTGTAAAACCAGGAGATGGAAAGTTTACATAAAAACTTAAAACTGTATAATCATCTCTACTCACCGGTGATGGTGAACTAAATTTAACACCCAATGCACGTGCCTGATTTAGGTATCTTGCAGTATTAACGAGGAGACAAGCACCACCAGCTACAGGACTTGGTGTTGATGAAGTAAAGTCTGCAGAACTTATTATACCAGTTGGACAAGCAACTGAAGGATTTAAATTTATTGTTGGAGCTGTTCCATTCCAATCTGAAGTTTGATCATTTCTATAAATAAAGTCTGTAGTAATAGTTGGATTAGTAGCATTTTGACCAACTAAAACATATTGTACTAATACTTGCTCTGGTCCTATTGTTGGTGTACTTGGTGTTGATGCAGGTACGCCTTCTATTACTTCAACTATTGGATCATCATTAATATCTATACTTGCTACTATAGCATCGAATCTACTAAAAGCAGGATCTCCTATATTTAATGTTACATCAATTGCCGGAGTTGTGTATTCTATACCTCCAATTATATAATTAAGTACTGAAACATTAAAGACCATTCCTGTTCCCGAATAGGAAGCACCTCCAGATATTAGTACATTACTTGATGAAGATCCTCCCACTGCCATTAATGGATTCGCTGATGTACCATCACCAGTAATTGAAACATTATCCGTAGCAACCTCAGTTAATCCCGTATCATCATATGCACCTATCACTGTACCAGCCGGGTCCTTATAGTATACAAGATCTGTATTTAGATCTAAAAAGTATACATCATTAGGAACAGACGGCCAATCTACAGAACTATCTGTAGTATGTGTATAAACTACACCAGATGCCATATTTGTTGATACTACTACTACTGCCATTTTTATTTACGTTTTCTTTTTATTGTCTTTTTAGCAACTGTTTTTTTAACAGGTCCTCCTAATTTCATGAGTTGTGCAGCTTGTTTTTTAGCAGCACTTTTAACATCTCTCATTAAAGATGCGTTTTTTCTAATTTCTTCAGCTCTTTGCAATGTACTCATTGCAGACTCAACCTCCCATTTTCTCATTTCACTTTTATTTGGCTTTTTCATAATTTATATTTTAAACATACATATTACCTTGTGTATCTGGCGTATTAGTTATAGTTTGTACAACTGCATCTAAAGGTGTACCTAAAGAATTATTTCCTGTTTTAAATGAACAATTTGCATAATTTAAATTTCCACTTGTACCAATTGATTTAATACATACTCCTGCATCTTGTTTAGAAACAAAAGAAGAATTTAATACTGTTATATTACTTATGGCTGCAACAGGATTTACATCTAATTCACAAGCTATATTGTCTCCTAAAAAAGAACAATTGTTGAAAGTCATATTATTATCGTTTGCATTATCATCTTCATTAGCTAATATTAAACCACCTATATTATTTGTATTTTCACATGAACCTGAACAATGTAAATAATTACTTACTATACCAAGTCCTGTATTTATTGCAGTTAAACCTCTAGAATCTGAATCTCCTTCAGTAAATCCTTGAACACTTTGTGATGAAGAAACGTTCAATAATACTACTCCAGACATTGGATATGTAAAAACAGGCGCAGCTGTTGATAAAGTTATTCCATCACATCCCATTATATTACCACCTTCAACAATTACACCACATCCGCCTTCTGAGGCTCCGGTTATATTTTGTGAATTGCATCCGTTTAAATATACACCTGCATTTGAATTATCATTAGTACATACACCAAGACAATCAAGAACATTAGTAGCTAATAAATCCATAGCATTAGCACCTGGACTAGCAGCTTTGCAATCAATAACTGATGCTGTTTTTGGGCTTCCTGTTGTTTTTATTCCTGAGTCAGTACCACCCTGACCAAAACAATCTCTTATAGCATATGTAAAACCTAAAGCTATACCCCCAACACTTCCTTTAACTTGAGCTCCTAATAAATTACCATTATCAACAAATGCGCCCCAACCATCTTCATTAATAAACCTAACTCCTTCACACCTTATTTTTCCTTGAGATATTACTTTTAAAACTAATGTATCAGAAGAAGTTCCAGTTACAGCTTGATCTTTTCTTATTACAACGCCATTGTATATTGTCATTTCTACAGGACTAGCAGATAGAGCATCTGTAATTGCATCTGAAGTATCTGTATTAGAATAAGTTAAAGTAAATCCATTTAAATTAATATTTATTCCATTTGCCAATTGTATTGATGTCCCACCGCTAAGTTCATAGTCTGTGTGTAATGTTATAGTTTCTCCAATAGATGAAGCAGCTAATGCATCACTATATAAAGGATAATAAGTAAGGTTGCCGGCAGCATCTACTGTAGACCATATACCACCAGAACTTCCACTTGCAGATAGATCTATTGTATTAGTATCTTCAGTTATAGTTACTGAAGCATCAACTGAAGTAAAACTCCTAAATTCTAAATCTTCCCCAATCTTTTGTTTAAAACATTCAGCTCCACCACCAAGATTAGATGCTGTATTTGATTCTGCTAAGTTATCAAACTCAATAAAATCACCATTTTCATTTATAGTGAGATTTAAACTAAGTGATTTTAATCTGCGGAAATTGTCAAAGCAGTCTCCAGTTAGTGGATCTGTAGTTGTATCTTTAAATACACCGGCATTACTATCCAACCTTGGGACATTAATATTTTCACATTCTGCACTAGCTAAAAAGTCTTTATACTTAACTAACTTTACATCTTTGTATGGTACTGGAGAAGCAATACCCTCTATTTCAGGCTCTTCGCTAATACCTATAACTAAAACATCATCAGGCTTAACGTGATTTCTAAACTTCTTTCTTTTAAAAAGACTTAGTATGTCAGTTAAAATATTCATTACCTACCTGAGTATGTATTAGCTGAAGGTACAGTACCTCCTAAATTCATTTTTTTCTTATTACAGCCGCAGTCCTTTTTACCTTTCATGTGACCATTGTTAATTGAACCGGGCATTGTCATATCCAATCTACCCTCCATTGATGTAAGTAGGGAACCTCCTTGTCTTTTTCTATTTGCCATAATTTAAATATTTATTGTTATAGTTGTTATTAGAAGATACAACCTTATTGTTCTATAATTATACTCTTCATCCGGTGACATATGATCCCAACCTAAAGCAAGTCTATCATGTGGCCAATGAAATGCAATTGTCATAAAATGAAAATCTTCTTCCAAAGCTATTTCTTTTTAAATAAGCCTTTACGTTTATTTTCAGGTTTATCTACATTTGTATTTTTAACTTTTTCAATAGATCTTCCGCCAAAATAAGCTCCAATTACTGTAAGTAATGTAATTTCAAGTAAGCTTATCCATTTATCCTCAACTTTAAAGTCAAGAATACCGGCATCAATAAATACAAGAACCATAGTACATACAACAAGAAAAATTAAAACCATAGGTCTAACGTTCTTACTAAGCCATGAATCTGAATTCATATCTGCCTTCCAACGTTCTGTAACATTTTCTTGCACAACAGCTTCGCTTTCAAGTAGCATTTCCTGCATAGCATTTTTTAGAAGCATTTTTTCTTCTTTAGAAGTTACTACTTCATCTATGATCTTATCAGCGTTACCAAGAAGACCTCCAAATAATTTTGTTACCCAAGGAGCTGCCATGTTACTTTTTTTTCTTTTTATTTTTCCAATTTTTAACATTGGGTTTATATTGCCCTGCCTTTTTCATTAAATTAAAAGCTGTAACAGGAGCAGGAGGTGACCACTCTTCTGTTTCCACACCATCTTGAGCTTTTTCCCTGCCATACATAGCGTTATCAATAAAATAACCAATAGGATTTCCTATATAATTCTCGGCTTTAGGTTTCATATTTCTTCCCATAACTTTAATTTAATCGTACCAACCTTCTTTTCTTCTTTGTCTAACATTCACACCTCTAGCTTTATCCTCTAGTATTTGTGATCTCTGTTTCATTCTATTTTTTCTATTTATCAATCTCTGACCTTTTCTATCATTCCCCGCTGCAAATGCTGCTGCCTTTCTTTGATTTACTGAACCTGTTGTGGCTTTGTCAAAAATCCTATTAGATCTTTCCATTAATTTATCTGCATTTTGAGGTATTGGGCCATCTATTCCCATCTCAACACCATACTGAGCTTTATCATTGAAATAACCAAGAGGGTTTCCTATATAATTTTGAGGTTTAGGCATACCTGGATTTTTTTTTCGGGTAGGTATAGGTCCGTTCATACCAGTTCCTCCATTTTGGTACTTAATACCTGCTTTTTTCATATTGTTTGGCATAACTTTAAATTTTAATTATTTTTTTTTCTTTTTTGGACTTCCGTTTTTATTAAACTTTTTGCCTTTTAGCGCATCTGCCACATCATCTAATTCATCAGCTGCATTTTTAGCTCTGCGCCCTACTTCTTTAGCAGCTGCAATTGCTTTTTCATCAATTTCAGTTTTAGACCAAGCCCATTTCCAAGCCATTGCTATCCAAATGCAAATGTTTTGGAGAGATATTGTCCATATAACTTTTAATAAAATCTTAATAATTTTCATAATTTTAACATTTTTAGGGGCTATTATTATAGCCGTAGTATAGTATAAGATAATAAAAATTAATGAGATAGACAAAATTACCATACTATGTGTTTTTTAATCTTTCATTTTCTTTTTCTAGAAATGTCACCTTAGTTCTAAGCACCGCAACTTCATCTGTAAGAGATAAAATTTGTTCACGCATTTCATCTTTTTCATTTGCACTAGCTTCTAACAATTGCTCTAACTTTTTTACACGACCTCTTAGGTCATCTCTATACATATGTTGATCTGACTTTTCCTCACTCATCTGTTCTGATTTTAATTGCATTCTTTTTTCATAAAACTTCCAAGCACCAGCTGAAAATAAAACTGTTACAATTGTTACTATGACTGTTGTTATATTATCCATTTTTTGATCTATAATAATGATTACATATTCTTTTCAAATTAAAAAAAGCACTAAAAGATACTACAATCCAGCCCCAGTGCGTGGGACATGTAAATGTTCCTTTTATATAATACATTATGACTACAACAATAGAAAATAAAAATACACCTAAAGCCAATGTTTTTCTGGTATGTAATGTATGATAGCAAACAGAATATAGAGAAGTAAACCCAATTAGTATTGATAAAATTACCAAAGTTATGTTTAAACCATGCTCAGCTGTATATACAATAGGGAAAAAAATTAACCATACTAAACCTTGCATAATTTCTGTAGGTTCAGAATCATAATAAGTTAAAATGTTTTTTATCTTTGAAAGCATTTTTAATATGTTAGAAACAAATCAAGTACTATTACTTAGTACTATATAATATAATATACAAAAATCTAATTAATTTTTGTAGTTTAAATCACATAACTTTAAATTTTAATTATGAGCAAAAACCAATTTCATTTAATAATGTTACCCAAAGAACCTTTAATTGGGATACAACTTATAGATACAGAAATACATATGAATGATGATAATGATAATCTTACTAAACGCAGGTATTATGGTGTTGAGATAGGTTTATTATTTATTAGATTCTCTTACATGAGAATTGGAGATCAAATAGCTTGATTTTCATTCTTATTTTTCTTAAATTAAACTAGACAGTACGCCAAACCCTTTCGCATGGTATGGCTTTTTATTAATTATTTAAAAATTAAAATATGAACGGAAATATCTTTATGTCCCGGCCAAACATCCTGCCTTATGAATATCCACAATTACTAGACTACAAAGACGCCATCAGACATTCCTATTGGATTGATACTGAATATAATTTTACAGAAGATATTTCTGATTTTAAAACAAAGATTACTGATCAAGAAAGAGAAGTAATTAAACGTACAATGTTAGCCATTGCTCAAATAGAAGTAAAGGTTAAAACCTTCTGGGGTGATTGTTTTAAAAGAATGCCTATAGCTGAGATTGGTGATGTAGGTATGACATTTGCAGAATCTGAGGTTAGACACAAAGATGCTTATGCTAGATTGCTAAGAATTTTAGGTTTAGAAAAAGAATTTGAAAATGTAATTAATGTTCCCGCCATAAAAGGGCGCATGGATTATCTTACAAAGTATCTTGATGGTACTAGAAGTAAGGATAATAAAATGTATACTAAATCTGTATTGTTATTTTCATTGTTCATTGAGCATGTAAGTTTATTCAGTCAGTTTCTTATTATGATGAGTTTTAACAAAGAGAAGAACCTTTTCAAAGGGATCTCAAACGTTGTTGAGGCTACAAGTAAAGAAGAAGACATACACGGTAATTTTGGAGTTGAGTTGATCAACATCATAAAGAAAGAGAACCCAGAGTGGTTTGATGCAGAGTTTGAAGAGTTAGTTTATTCTGCTTGTAAAAAAGCTTACGCTGCAGAGACTGAGATCTTAAATTGGATATTTGAAAAAGGTGAATTAGACTTTCTAACTAAAGAAACAATAACTAATTTTATTGCAAATAGATTTAATAACTCTCTAAGTAAAATTGGTATGGACGGATTATTTATCGTTGACCAAGATCTCTTAGAAAATACACGGTGGTTTGATGTAGAATGCACAGCTACCAAAGAGGGAGACTTCTTTTACAAAAAACAAATTGATTATAACAAAAAAAGCAAGAGTATAACACATGCAGATTTATTCTAATATGAAATACCCTAAATATTATTGGCTCAATGATGAGTCTCGCCTCTTTCTTTCAAGAGGATATATCAGTGAAACACCTGAACAAAGAATAAAAGACATAGCAATCACAGCCCAGAAGTACTTAGGTATTGAGGGGTTTGCTGAGAAGTTTGAAGATTATATGGCACGCGGCTTTTATAGTCTTTCAACTCCGGTCTGGATTAACTTTGGTAAACAAAAAGGTTTACCTATTAGCTGCTATGGATCTAACATAGATGATTCATTAGATAGTATATTAAA